>Ga0207012_1100_pt1 | contig 18458 bp, 18 predicted proteins | sample Alteio_BWMinCont_80_FD_153471 | JGI IMG/M metagenome (GOLD analysis project Ga0207012, IMG submission 153471) | Enriched cells from forest soil in Barre Woods Harvard Forest LTER site, Petersham, Massachusetts, United States -... | ecosystem: Environmental > Terrestrial > Soil > Temperate forest >...
AACTGTCCAAAACAAAGTGTGGTTGTAGTGACCACCACCGTTGTTGCGTACTGCCGTAGGGTATGCACCTATGTTCGTCATCAGTTCTTCGAGTGTTTTGCCTTCGCCATCGGTGCCGGCAAGCGCTTTGTTCAGATTATCTACATAAGCCTGGTGGTGCTTATCGTGATGTATCTGCATGGTCTGCGCGTCTATATGCGGTTCCAGCGCGTCGAAAGCATACGGTAATGCGGGAAGTGTAAATGCCATAGTTTTAAGTTTGTAGTTTTAAAAAATTGAATTCAAAGGTAGGTGAGCTATGAAGAAAGCCCAAAAAATATAAGCATGCCAATAACTAATTATAATGCTTCTATAGGCGTTTCTGCATCTTCATCAAGGAAGTCGTGCTTTAAAAAGGCGACTACTTCACCAATGGGAAGACCCATTACATTGTAATAATCGCCATTTATTTTTTCAATGCCTATCATGCCTATCCATTCCTGTATAGCATATGCGCCTGCTTTGTCAAACGGTTTGTATGATTCTACATAGTATGCTATCTGCTCACGTGTGAGGGAGCGAAAATATACTTTGGTTTCTGTGGAAAAACTGATCTGCTTATTGGTGCTCTGGATGCACACGCCGGTGACTACAGTGTGCATGCGACCACTAAGTTGCCGCAACATATCGCGGGCGTCTTCGGCATCGCGGGGTTTGCCCAGTATCTTATCATCGAGCAGTACTACGGTATCGGCTGCTATTACAATAGCATCTTCTGCCAGGTGCTGTACGGCATCTGCTTTCATCTTTGCCAGATAAACGGGTACCTCTGTACCCAGCATACCGGGTGGGTTGGTCTCGTCCACATCGGCTACCAGTACTTCGAATTCTACTTCTGCCTGCTGCAACAATTGTTTGCGGCGTGGCGATTGTGATGCTAAAATGATCTTATGCATGTGCCTGTAATAAGTAAATGATCAATGACCCGACCCCCATCACCATAATCATCTTTAACCAGAAACTGGCCTTGTGATAATGGGTGGAAGTGGCTTGTTGCTGTAAAAATAAGCTCCAGATGCCAACCGGGATAATTATTGCAAAAAATGTATATGCAGATAACAGCAACCATCCTGCCAACAAAAGTTTTATGGTGACCAAAACCAGAGGAGCGACTACCACTGCACACAATATTTGGGTGAACCGCACGGAGCGCTGCAGCCCCCAGCGTATGGGCATGGTAACACAGCCCTCAGCCTCGTCGCCCTTAAAATCTTCCATGTCTTTAACGATCTCGCGCATCCAGGTGAGCATAAAGGCAAAAAAAAGCGTAAAAGCCAAGCAACCAAACCGGGTTTGGGGCAGAAAATGCCGGAGTATGTATAAAGTAACGCTGGGTGTAATAGGGGTGCAAAGCGGGCTCGTAGAGCATAAGCGCAGCAATGGTAAAGGAAGTGAGCAACGCAACAACAAGATTGCCCGTCATGAACTGGCGCTTGAAGTGTGTGGAATAGAACCACAACAATAATGTGCATGTTGCCTGTAGTGCCAGCCAATCTAAATGATGGGCCTGGCGGGCCACATAACCTGCCAAGAGCAACCCGACCACATTGAGTATGGAATGCAGCATGATGGCCATGCGGCGTGGTATGGCTGTTTCCAGTATTACTTTCTCGGGACGGTTTATGGCATCGATCCTGATATCAAAATAGTCGTTAATGATGTAGCCTGCCGCCGCAATGAGTATAGTGGAAAGACTAAGACAGGCAAAGTTGACCGGGGTGAGCAGTAAGGATACATGGGTGTAGTAACCTACTGGCAATACTACGCATACCCATGCGAGCAGCTGGGTAAGGAGTATGATGAGAAGGTTGTTCCACCGTATGAGCCTGAGCCACGCATTCATTGCTGCAAATTGTTATGCTTAAGTTAGTTGTCTTTTAAAGCGTCATCTTCATCTCCTTACTTTTCAAGAACTTAAAAAGTAAGGAGATTGGACAGTATACAGCAATCACCGCAGCGGTGGCTTTATGCAGAGTACAGTACTGCTGTAGCGCCGGGCTGAGTAACTCTAACCCGTGATAGGAGCTATGGATCTTAATTGTGCCAGTTAGCGGGGTCGATACGCCACTGTTCGAGTATGGCTTGCTGCTCGGGTGCTACCAGCTTTTGCTCTTCTGCTACCTGCATGAGCGCTGTATAGTTACTAATGGTATATAATGGCACGTTAGCTTTCTTAAAAGCTTCATCGGCCACAGGAAAACCATAAGTGAACAGGCCACACATGCCAAACACCTCGACACCCAGATCCCTGAGTACATCTACCACCTGCAGGCTACTTTTGCCTGTAGATATAAGATCTTCTATTACCACTACTTTGCTGCCTGGCTCCAACACGCCTTCTACCTGGTTGCCCATGCCATGTTCTTTTGGCTTGGCACGTACATAAATGAATGGGAGCTTCAGCAGATCGGCAGCCATAACACCATGTGCAATACCGGCAGTGGCTACACCCGCTACTACGTTGGCCTCAGGGAAGTGTTCCAGTATCATATTGGCGAGTTCGCTTTTTACAAAATCGCGTACATAGGGGTAAGACAATACTTTGCGGTTATCGCAATAAACCGGCGAACGCCATCCTGATGCCCAGGTATAAGGGTTTTGCAGGTTGACCTGCAATGCCTTAATTTGCATGAGTTTCTCGGCAAAATGTTTTTGTGTGCTCATAAACACCCAAACCTACGCCAATTCAGCCTTACAAACAAAAAGCGATCATGTACTTCGGCCAAAAGATATACTATAATAATAAACCATTGATACTGACCACGAATGTGGCCAAGTACATAGCAGAACACCCTATAGCAGAGGGTTACCTGGCCTTTGAGGGAGCCTTTAGTCGTAATTACCGCCTGGCGCTGGACCACCTGGACAAGCTGACATCACTAGGTGCTATAATAGAAGATGAATCGCCAATGGCACTGCAGGAAGAACTGCACAAACAATACAAGCCTATAGATGCCGGTGGCGGGGTGGTGAAAAATGAAAAAGGAGAAATTCTGATGATCTTCAGGCGGGGTAAGTGGGACCTGCCCAAAGGAAAGCGCGATGATGGTGAAACTATGGAAGATTGCGCTGTACGTGAGGTAACTGAAGAAACAGGGCTGCAACAGATAAAAAATGGTAAGCTGATATGTGAGACCTACCATATATACTCCCAATATAGAAAGAACCTGCTGAAACGTACCGCCTGGTACCATATGACCGCAAGCTCAACAGAGCAACTGCGCCCGCAGCTGGAAGAAAACATACTTGAAGCGCGCTGGATAGCTGAAAAGAATATGGGACCGATCGTTTTCAAATCGTACGAGGCTATACGGGAAGTGTTGGTACAGGCCGGGCTGAAATGGTAAATGTAATATGTGATATAGGTATTGAGGCCCTCATTCTTTGCAGAATGAGGGCCTTTTTAATGGAGTATTGGGTAAATTAATAACCGCTGCCGCCGACAGTGTTGGTAGCTATTACCTGGTTACCACTAGTTACATTGATAACGTAGTTGCTCATGGTAACGTTTGAAGCATTGGAGAGTACCAGACCGGTTTGCGCAGAGATATTGAGATTGGTAAGTGTAAGGTTTGAAATAGAATTGGTAGTATTGGCGAGGCCTATAAGGCTGCCCGCATTTGATGCGCCCGTTACAGTGAGGTGATCGATAATCATGTTGGTGACAGAGGGGACATCGGTGAGATTAGTACCTGTATTGCTGGAGTAGAGGTAGTCTATGATAATGGGATTGGGCACATTTGCCATAGTGATATTTGAATAACTGAGGTTGTTGATAGCACCACCCAGGCCGATGTTTGACTTGATACGGATGCCATTTGCAGTACCGTTGAACGAGCAGTTACTTACCCTTACATAGTTTACACCACAGTCGGTTTCGCTACCAATAGAAAGCCCGTGGCCGTGCAGGAATGTGCAGCCGCTGATAATAATGGTATCTGTAGGGTAACCTAATTTACCACTTACCCTGCCACCCTTTACAGCTATACAATCGTCACCATCATCAATAGTGCAATTGGTAATGGTAACACTTGTTGCGTTGGATGGGTCTATACCATCGGTATTAGGTGAATTAGCCGGAGCGTAGATCTTTACATTGTTGACCGTAACCCGGGAGCATTGATTGGGCACGAAATGGAACGATGGTGAATTTTGTAGTGTTATGCCATCGAGCTTTACGTTGGTACAAGTAGTGAAGTACACAAGGCGCGGCCTTGAAAGAGTGCCACCGCTTGCATTGAAAGCAGCCCACCATGGTGCGCCGTTACCGTCTATAACGCCTTTGCCGGTTATGGAAATATTGACTGCTGAAGTAGCTCCTATCAAGTTAAGCAGTTTGCCATTAACTGTAAAATCGCTCATGGTGCCGCTGGCAGTGAGTACTGCCAGGGTATCGAGCTGCAGGTTTACATTGCTGCGCATGGTTATGGGGCCTATTACATAATTGCCCGCAGGCACTTCTACTGTGCCGCCACCCATGGCGTTGCAGGAGTCTATTGCAGACTGCAACACAGCACCCTGGTTGCTGCCATCGGCAGCCATATGCACTACATAATGGTAAGCCGGTGTTGAATTATTTTTCTTTGAGCACGATAACAGCGTAACAAATGCTGCCATGCAAACTACATACTTCATTCTGCGATTTTTTTAGATAACATTTTTACGGATACATGATTATTTATGTGCTCCGGCTGGTAAATAAAATTAAGATTTAAAGACTGGTTGGATAAATGGTTTTATGCAATCGTTGCCGAAAAGGGGAAGCTGATTATGGTTTCTGATATGCTGTTGCGTGGGAGGTGTCTTGTCAAAATGCAGCCTGAAAAAAGTTTGGTTAGGTCATAGCAATCCGATTTTAAATTGAAAAGTGGACAGGTATGGGGTGTATGGCTTTGTAGTAGTTGATATACGTTTTATTGTCTGGTTTTTTATTTTGTGTCTTTGCGAGGCACGAAGCAACCTTATGCTATTGTGGATATTTCAATGTGAGTGTGATGATGCGTTTGCGCAAGTTGATGTTACGAAAGGTTGCTTCGTACCTCGCAATGAACATGTTTGTGTAATGGTGCCTGTGCCCCCTTCTTGAAAAAAGGATGGGAGCTTGTAAAATGTCTGTTGTAAAAAATAATTTGGGAACGGACATTTTGAGTTGGTTTGCGGCCTGAAATATGCTGTGGTGGCTTATATTAAATTTTAGTTGCACCCTGCAAAATGTCTTAAAATGTCCGTTGGAGGACATTTTAAGATTAGCAATTTTTAAGAACTCAACTCATATTTTATACTGTGCCCTGCTGACGCGAGGGTTTACAGGTTATATATGCGGGTGCAAGGTACTATTGATGGCCCGTATTTCAGTAAAGAAGTTATGCACTGTTCCACGAGTTGGAATGTTCCACGGAAGTAGGGGATGGATGAATGATAAATGTTAAGATTTTTTTGTCATCAACTTTGCTATAGTTTCATCCTTTTGCTTTAGCATTTCCTCTTTTTCTTTCAACAGTCTTTCGTATAGTTCTACGACTTTATCAATCGGATTAAAATGATATTGATAATTTGCAGCATTATCATTCATATTTTGAATATTGAAAATAACAGCATCTTCATTAAAGTTTTTTAATGCCTCGGGGGTGATTCCGATTGCGGATGCGATAAGACTTAATAAGTCATCATCAATTTCCGCCTTTTGCTCAATCTTTGAATATTCAGATTGGGAAAGATTAAGTTTTGCAGCAATCTCTTTTTGAGTTTGTTGCTTCATTCCACGAAGCTTCGCAATGTTGTTACCTAAATGACCCATAATGAATGAAACTAATTATGCAACTTAATATGAGAAATAATATATGCCGTAAAATATGACAGTTTTGGCATAAAATATAATTCTGCGGCATTTGCTTTTATAAAACCCCTATTCTACTTTCACATTCAGAAGGTAATTAATATTCCCTTTGATAGACTGTTTAAAGGTCATTACCCTTTGTATATAGTTGGTAGGTATTAAATCTAACTGTTGAATTTGAAATAAACATTATCCCTGCGCCCACTGCGATTTCACCCATTAGACCAGCTTTTGAATGTCCCTCTTTGTCCTCGGTTCCGCTCTTTAAATGCCATTCAAAACAAAAAATCACATACACACACAGATGAAACACATCTCCGTTTTTAAAGCAGTGCTTTTTGTGCTGCTCATTGCAGCCAGCGCAGGTAAGGTCTGCGCCGCATCGGGCGACTTTGTAACATTCAAAATTTTTATCGCGGATTCTACCTACGTTCCCACGATAACCACGAGTGGTTCCTATTTAACGCTCACCTTTGCCGATCCAACGCTCACGTCATTACTCAGCGGGTATCATGTAACTCAATTTCACAAGGCACATGCCTACTCTCGGCATGCGTACTTACAGAAATTCTGGTTGGTGACCGTGGACAATATTTCCATGATGACCGACATGCTAAATTACAGTTCTACCGTATTCCCCTGGGCCAAAATCGTACCTCAGGTGCAATGGGTTGGCATATGGCCGCCTGACCCTAATGACTATAGCGGAAATCATGGACAACTGGATTTAGTCAACACGCCAAATGGTTGGGCAATCGATACCGGAAGGCCTGGCATCGTCATTGGTGAAGTCGATGGCTATTTTGATACCCTCAACGTAGATTTAGTCGGCAAAAAAACGCCTTATCATACGGAGTATGCCGGCGCCCCGTTGGGTTTTTCAATAAACCATGGCACAGCTACTGCTGGTATAATGGCTGGCCGTACCAATAATGGCACCTATTTTGCCTCCATGTGCCCCGGATGCATGCTCGAATTGAACCAATACGCAGGAAATGCAACAGATTCTATGACGGCGATGTCGTTGGTTCATGGAGACAGAATATTGAACGCGAGTTTTGGATTTTGCAATCCTACGACGGAGTTCTGGGATGATGAAGAGGCTTATGATGAAATATATGAAAACAATACGTTTGTGGTGTGTGCAGCAGGCGATGGAATTTTTCCTGCCGCAGATTGCTATTCACGTTCGACGTATTTTTATCCGGCTTCCTATAGCCATAATTTCTCGGTTACTGCGGTGGGCTATGATCCAACACCGGGGGCAACGACGAATATTAAATTCTATCATGACGGTGATACCTCTGCGGCGAGAATTGATAGTCAATTCACCCACAACGACCGTGTCGATCTCATGGCTCCGGGCTACAATATGAATGTCTTAATTTCCGGAACCTTAAATGGCGGCACCTGGACTGAAACAGCAAGCGGCACGTCATTCAGTTCTCCAATGGTAGCTGGCGCAGCGGGTGTCATGCTTTCTTACAATTCTGCCTTATCGCCCTATCAAATGGCTTATATTTTAAAATATACCGCCAACGATTCCCCTTTTATTTACGCGGCGAACGCTCCTTACTCGGGTCAACTCGGGGCGGGAGTGCTCGATTTTGGGAAAGCGATGAATTATTTAAGCGCGAACACTAATGTCGCGAATGATCCCAACCTGACAACGCTCACGATTGATGGGGTTGAAATAAATTCGCTCTGCACACCGCATAATTCACCGTCCAATCTTACACCGCAGTTAACCACGCATGTTTCCGGTGGCTCAGGAACTTATGCATATAAGTGGACAAAGATGATAGATGACAGGCTGCCTTTACATGGTGCTGACACAACAAGTCCTAATCCAAGAATAGACTCGCCTTGGAACGGTGAAGTTATTTTTGATTACTATCTTGAGGTAACAGATAATAATCCCATTCATCCTAAAAAAGCGTCGAAGCAAATCTCGTTTAATTTGAATAATTATCTTACAAGCTGGGACTTAGCGATGCAGGATTCATACATGGATATGCTTAACGAACCCAACACACAGGCTACCGTTGATCCTATCGACTGGCAGATTTGGAAAAGCCCTGATATCTGGAACCGGGATACGCTGGATGGTGGAACTACCCATCAAGATCCTCAGTACAAGGGGACGACCCCTATAGATTCTAACTACGTTTACGTTAAAGTAAGAAATGTCGGTTGCGTTACGTCTCCGATAGGTAAGCGTCTTCACCTCTACTGGACAAAGGCATCTACGGGCGAGACATGGCCAGGAGACTGGGATACAGCAACATTTAATGGCAGGCCAGCAGGTCGTGAAATTACGGATACCAGTGGGATTATTATCGATAGTATCCAGCCCGGCCAAACAGTTACGCTTGTACGGGGCTGGATACCGCCAAGACCGCAAAATTTTTCAACAACACCCGACTCCTTAACCGATGTAGAAGCATGCTTGCTTGCCCGTATCGTGGACGGGCACAACACGGCCGACCCTGCGGGGATGACGTTTAAAGAAGTGGCGAATACATCGAGAAATGTCGATAGCAACAATAATATCGTCACCCGGAATCTCACCGTCTATAATCTAGATGGTGTCGATGTCCTTCATCACCAAATTGGGATAGGGAACCCTGAAAATACGATTCAAACATTCAATATTAGCTTTGCGACAGACAAGCATTATTTAAAATGCCTCTCAGGCGATATCTCGAATATCATATCACGCGTAAAACTTATCCTCAGTCCAGGATTGTTTAGTGCATGGGCGGCGGGCGGCCATAAAGGAAATTACACCGACTATGATGTAGCATCTAGCTCTGTCTGGTTCAGCTCAGTTTCAGATTTCATGCAGTTACAAAGCATAAAGCTCTCTGCGGGACAGAAAGAGTATATGAACATCGAAACCGATGGCAATTCAGCAATTGGCTCCTACCAGTTTGCGCCTTTCAATCTCAATGTGACGCAAGACCTGGTCAAAGGCACCGATACGACGATCTATGGGTGCGCAACCTATGGCATTTATCCGGATAGTGCCCATTTCAAATCGCTGCCATCTCAAACGCCAACCATCGTCAAAAAGCAAACAACAGATTTTTGGGGATATCCGAGCCCGACACATGATGGCGTGGCTATTTATTCTGCAACCTACAAGCAAACAGCACAGATTGAGGTGGTGGATATGCTCGGCAGGGTGGTTGTCCAGTCTGTTCACGATTTCAGTCGTTCGAGTCAAAGCAACATCCGTCTAGGCGAGTATGCACCGGGCGTTTATGCGATCCGCATTCATTGTGCCGATGGCACAACGCAAACGATTAAAATCACAAAACAATAAATCTTTATACCTTTAATCTGAAAATGAAATGAGTATGAAATGGTATCTGTTATGCTTATTGTTTTTGCCGTTATCGATGACGGGGCAAACGATCCCTATTGGCTGGATAGATAATTCTTTTGGCATTAATGGTTCTGACACCATAAACGATGTAATACCAGATCTGTTATCTGTTTTCAAAGGCGATAGCCTTATTTCTGTTGGAGCAGCGGCAATAGGCGGTGTCATAGTGGCAAAATTTGATAACAATGGGTATCCATGCGCAAATTTTGGCACAAATGGCTCTCTGCACTTCAATATTCCAGGGTATGGAAACAGCTTTACTCAATCTGCAACCGTGCAGCCAGATGGTAGAATATTGATCGCAGGATATGGGATTGGTGACACTACACTCAATGATTTCCTGATCGTCCGGCTTATGCCTGATGGTTCGTTTGATACATCCTTCAATAAAACAGGCATATTGGCAGCGGATTTTGATCAACTGGATAATGATTTATGGAATATAGGATTACAACCTGATGGCAAGATACTGGCGTGTGGCACAACATCGACAGATACAGGGCTAAGACTGGAACTTGTCCGCTTCAGGAACAATGGAGCCATTGATTCCACCTTTGGAACTGCTGGCAGAGCAGGATTGATTCTCGGCGGTAATAGTGGCCCAATGTATATGGCGAGGCAGCCCGATGGTAAAATTGTTGTTGGTGGAGGCTGGGGTGGAGCAAGCAATGCCGTTAGCGTGCTAATGCGTTTTGATTCTACCGGAACGCTGGATTCTACCTTCGGCATCCATGGGCAGAATATAACCCCAACGCCGAATACCTGGATATTTTCTTTGCAGTTGCTACCAAGCGGTAAATTTCTGACTTCCGACGGAATAGGATTTGCAAGATACAACGCAAATGGAAATCCCGATAGCACGTTTGGCACGAATGGGGTGGTCAATCCGAACGTTGCTCTTACCAATGTTTCCGTACCCTGTAGCGTAGCTCCTACCCCTGATGGTAAGACTGTGTACACGATCACCGAAGAGGTAGGTGGGGTTGCCAAAGAAATACTTGCCCGCTTCAATAGCGATGGTAGCCCTGACACAACCTTTGGCACTGAGGGCATAATTGTGAACTTAGTCCCTGAAATAAAAACCTATAAGAATTACGTAGATGCTGTGCAGGTGCAGAGCAGCGGCAAGATCGTTACATCCGGTTTTGTGCAAACGCACATAGGCGATGGATTGGGTGTGCTAACACGGTATTTCCAAACGAGTACTGGCGTGCCGTCTATAACGGGTAATTTCGACCAGTTGACCTTATATCCAAACCCTGCGCAGCACGATGTGACGATTGTCTCTTCGATATTGCGCGGCAACGTGTTGCTGCATATCCTCGATATGAATGGGAAGATTGTGCAAAGCCAAGATTTGCAGTTTCAAAACGGTTCGGTATCGTTCCACACAGATATTGCACCCGGCGTTTATGGCTTGCAGCTCTCCGACGAAATCGGGCAGCTCAAAACAGCAAAATTGGTTATCGAAAGATAACCGCTAAAGAAGGTTTATAGGCGCTGGTCTATTCTTAGACCGGCTTTTTGTTTTAAACAGAGCTACATGTAAAAAGCTGACCAGACTTATTGAACGTACAAGAGTGCGACGCAAGGGACGATGATAGCAGGTATGCTGCCAGTAGCAAAAAAAACCTGCGGTAATACACCCATACAAAATGCTTACCAGCAAAAGCTTTCACAAAAAAAACTCTGACCTATATCAGGTATAAATACAATATCATAGGGTATTCTGCTACCAAAGAACCATTACTTGCTATCATCTCATCATATTTCTCCTATATTACTGCATCACTACATTATCGCATTACAGCATTAATTCCTATTTTTGACCCCTCATGAAGCATTTACCCAACCTGCTTACGCTGGCCAACCTTTTTTGCGGCTGCATTGCCATCGCATTTATATTGAATGCGCAACCTTTTTTGGCCAACTTCAGCAATGGTGAGCAGTACTGGGTGTATGGTACCCAGCAAGCATACCTGGGCAGCCTGTTCATAGTTGCCGCCGCCATTTTTGATATGCTGGATGGCCTGGCGGCGCGCGCCCTTAAAGTATATTCCCCCATAGGTAAAGACCTCGATTCCCTGGCCGATGTTGTATCCTTCGGGGTCGCGCCATCTATGATACTGTTCAAAATGCTGTGGGGCACTTACATGAGCCAGCCCAACGCTATGGATGTACCTATGCTGGCTATGACACCTGCCTTTCTTATAGCATGCTTCGGTGCCCTAAGGCTCGCAAGGTTCAACACTACCGCTACACAACAAAAATCTTCTTTTATAGGTATGCCAATACCGGCAGTAGGTTTGTTTATAGCCACGCTGCCATTGCTCAATTGGTACAACCCATTGGGCCTGGGTACAATGCTGCAGGGCAAGTGGACACTTTATGCTATTATAGGCATACTGTGCTGGCTTATGGTATCGGGCATCCGTTTCTTTAAGATCATCCCTGCCAGCTTTAAGCCTGCATACGCCTGGCCTCAATTATTGCTTATAGTAATTACAGCTGTGGCTATACCACTTTTACATGTAGCAGCTATACCGCTGGCATTTATAATTTATATACTATTGTCTTTAGTGTATAAACAGCCGCAGCCTAGCAATGCATAACCTAGAATTTATAAAACAGAAACAAACAGCAATATGAAATATACAGCGCACATCAACATTATGCCGCATAAAGAATTGCTTGACCCACAGGGTAAGGCAGTAAGTAATAGCCTCCACAATCTTGGGCTTAGCCAGGTACATGACGTACGTATAGGCAAACATGTAACACTGCACCTGGAAGCTGCCAATGAAGCTGAAGCAAACAGCCTCACCAACGAAGCCTGTAAAAAATTGCTGGCCAATGGGGTAATGGAAAGTTTTGAATTTTCACTGACTGCTAATTAAAACAAAGGTCCGGGCATCCATGTCCGGACTGTTCTATATACATGCGCCTATACCTGGTACCATCGCCAATTGGCAACCTGGGTGATATCACCTACAGGGCCGTAGAGGTGCTTAAAAACGCCGATGCCATTTTGTGCGAAGATACCAGGACCAGCAGCGTGCTGCTGCGGCACTACGCCATTCAAAAGCAGCTGGTCCCCTACCATGCCCACAATGAGCATACTACTTTACCCAAAGTTATAGAGCATCTCCTTGCCGGCAAAACGCTTGCCTTGCTTACCGATGCCGGCACTCCCGGGATATCAGATCCGGGGTTCCTGCTCATCCGCGAGTGTACCCGCAACAATATACCTGTTGAGTGCCTCCCTGGGGCTACAGCCTTTGTGCCTGCTCTGGTGCAAAGTGGCATACCATCTAATAGCTTTGTATTCGAAGGGTTTCCCCCACTGAAAAAAGGCCGCCAGACCTTCATGAAAAAACTGGCGGAAGAAGAGCGTACCATTATCCTGTACGAATCGCCCCACCGGCTCATAAAAACCTTGCAGGAGCTCGGCACCTACCTGGGTACCACCCGCCAGGCTGCTGTATGCCGCGAGCTTACCAAAATATACGAAGAGACCCGCAAGGGCACCCTTGAAGAACTTGCCACCTATTACGAGGCACATCCGCCCAAAGGTGAGATAGTTATTGTGGTAGCGGGTAAGGAGGAATAGTTCTCATATCACAGCATAAGCAATAGCAAAAAAATGCCCGGTACTTTGCAGGTACCGGGCATGTGTATGGTTATAGTTCTTAATTAATGGTGGTGATGCGCATGTGCGTCAGGAGCCTTGAAAAATTCCTCTTCGCTTACTTCCTTATGCTCAATGTCAAACTGCGTTTCCAGGAAGGTAAACAGTTTAGCAAACAGCAGGCGGCGATAGGTTTCGTCAAGGGTCTTTTCTTCCTTCACTACCTTCAGCATGTAGCTTTCCAGCCATGGCGCGTCTTCATCGCTGTCCATACCAAAGTAAGCCAGTACCTTGCTCTTTATATCATTCAGTACTTCGTCGCGGGTTATCTGTATGTTGTTGTTGATGATGAGCTGATCGCTGATCAATGTCCAACGTAGTTGGTGGTCAAAGCTGCCAAATTCAGCCTCTACTTCCCTATCCGTTTTTCTGGTTTCGCCACCATCGCGCATCCAGCGTTTCAGGAAGGGTACAGGCAGCTCAATAGGGGTAGTGTGCACCAGCAGCTCATACATTTCGTTGTGCAGGCGGTCAGTGGCTATACGTTCAAATTCGCGGCTCAGTTCACCTTTTATCTTTTCCCTGAAGGCGCTTTCCTCAGTGATCATTTCATTAGGGAATACCTGCAAAAACAATTCTGCGTTCAGTTCGTGCGGTATTAGCTGGGCAATGCGGGTAATAGTAAGCTTGTAGTGGTTGTTTGCAGCCTCTTCACCCTGCTTCAGCGGGTTCTTCAGGAAGGCAGCCAGCTCTTCTGCAGTGCAAACCTCAGCAGGTACAAAAACCACTGTATCGTTCACATGCTTGCCCATCAGCAATTCCTGCAGTTTCGCAGGGAATTTTTCAAGCGGCATCACATCTTCGGTCTTCTGTGCATCTGCAAGTGCATTGCCACCGGCATAGCTGGCTTCATATGCTGCTGATATCAAGTCTTCCTTACCACCAATCACTTCCAGGTCTTCAGTCTTACCAAAGCGTTGTGCTATACGCTTCAGCTCATCGTCCATCATCGTATCGCTAATGGCAATACTATATTTTGTAAGCTTTTGTTTTTCTTTTAGTGGGGTTATTTCAAAATCAGGTTTTAAACCTATTTCAAAATCAAAGTCCACATCAGCAGCCTCATCCATATTCAGTCTGCTGGTGCGGGTAGGCATCACCATAGGTTGGGCAAATATGGCAAGCTTTTCGGCTTTCAGGTAATCTTCTAGTTGGCGGCCGGCAGTTTTTAACACCTCGTCTGTAAAAATAGACTGGCCATACATCTTCTTTACCATGCCAAATGGCACCATGCCTTTACGAAAACCGGGCATAGCTACAGACTTGGCCTGCTGCTTCAATTGCTTTTCAAACGAAGGCAGGTAATCTTCTTTAGTTAATTTAACGGTTATTTTATCGTGCAGGTTACCTATGCTTTCGCGTGTTACTGTAGCCATTTTTTAAATTTTGGTGTTAAGAAAAAAGTCGGGCTCGGCTAAGCCAAGACCGACTAATTTATTTTAAGTGCGGGCGGAGGGACTCGAACCCCCAAGCCTCACAGCACTAGATCCTAAGTCTAGCGTGTCTACCAATTTCACCACGCCCGCAATATTTGGGACGGCAAAGGTAGTATATTTTATTATTCACACCATACCAATGAGGCAAATTATTTATTTTCACCCGACGAACCAGATACAAAGCTTTATCGTATATATTTAACTGCGTTTCGGTGGCAGGAAAATTGCAAGAGGTTTTATTTAATAAACTAATGAAGATGGCAGTAAAGAAAGCAAGCATACTTGTGGTGGAAGATGAGGAAAGCCTGCGGGAAGCGCTAAAGCTGAACCTGGAACTTGAAGGATATGAAGTTACCACAGCCGATAATGGCCCCCTGGTGCTTAAAATGGTTAAGAATGAATACTTTGACCTTATTGTATTGGATATAATGCTGCCAGGTATGGATGGAGTAACAGTGTGCGAAACCATCAGGATGCAACACAATGATGTGCCCATTCTATTCTTGTCGGCCCGGAATAGCAGTGCCGATAAAGTAGAAGGCCTTAAAAAAGGTGGGGATGACTATCTTACAAAACCGTTTAATCTGGAAGAATTACTACTACGCGTAGATAAGCTCATAGTAAAAAACAAGAAGATAAAGGAGCCCCAATCTGTTGCAGATATATATGAATTTGATGGCTGCAAAATAGATTTCGCGGCACATGAGTGTATAGATAAGAATGGCGCTATACAAGAACTAAGTAAAAAAGAGGCTGCTTTATTAAAGCTATTGGTAGAGCATGAAGGTAACGTGGTATCGCGCGAGCAGATATTACAGATCGTGTGGGGCTATAATGTGTACCCCACCACCCGCACCATAGATAATTTCATACTTAATTTCCGTAAATATTTTGAAGAGGATAGCCGTAACCCTAAGCATTTCCATTCGGTGAGAGGTATAGGCTACAAATTCACTGCATAAGCAGCCAAAATGGTTAGGGCATTATCACAGGCCCCAGCAATACCAACCATAGCACCGCCCCGGCAATACCACCAGTAAGGCCAGCAGTCAGGAAAGTAAAACGTTGCTGTACAGGAACAAACTTGAATGTAATAACGACCAGCACCACAAGGGCAATAAGCGCCAACAACGCAGAAAACCACCACCCATTCCAGTGCAGTTGCCGGGCAATTTTAAACTCGTCGCCTGTGTACTTGTAGGCACCCGCTACCGCTATCGTAGCGGCACACACAAAATTGAATAATTCGCGCAGCCAGAATAAAGAGAGAAAGATCAGCAGCCATTGCTCAATTCTCAGATTTTTCTGATAAACGGAATTGGCGCAAAACAAACACAGCAGCAAAAAGCCTATTGTGCCTGTAGCCATTGTTTGTAATGGACCACCTATAATAAATAGAAGCTGATCGCGGTTCCATTCATCAGTCTCCGGAAGGATGCCGGGCTTATAACCCATACTTGTATAGGCGTAAGAAATATGCTGTCCTTTGTATCCCAGGAGCCTGCCTGTAAGAAAATGTCCCAACTCATGCAACAGTGTGCCAGCCAACGCAAACACTATAAAACCTATGAAAAGAAGAATAAAGGTCTTTTTATTAAAGTGGAGGGGTATAGGCAAGTCCATGCTATATGAACGATGTAGGTACTGTACTTATTGTTACCATTTCAAGTCTGCATCTTCGTCATTATACCCGGGGCTGTTATCCCTCCTACTCTGTGCCTTTTCTATTTGCCGCAGGTAAATAAGATGTGCAATGGCATGCGGTGCATCACCCGTGTTCATGGCATCGTAAAGCTTATACTCCTGTATATCAAGCCGGTACATCAGTTGAAAAAAGGCTTCTGTATCCCGTTCCAACAGCGCCTTTATTTTTAATGCCAACATTTTCAGCAGTTCTTCTTCTGTTACCATTCCGGGTAACTGCAATCCTAATTCTTGCTGTATGGCACCCGATATCTGTGCTATAATATCTGACATAAAAAAACTTACTGCTTTGCGGCAGTAAGTTAAGTTAGTTTCAATAAATATATGGCTTAGAACATTTTTGTCTGTTCCTGTATGTACTGCCTGATCTCACTCAGCGGCATACGCTCCTGCAGCATACTATTGCGGTGGCGGATGGTCACGGTGTTGTCTTCCTTGGTCTGGTGGTCTATAGTTACGCAGAACGGAGTACCTATAGCATCCTGGCGACGATAACGCTTACCTATCGTGTCTTTCTCCTCGAAGAAACATTTAAAGTAAGGTTTGCACTCATCAATCAGGCCGCGGGCTATTTCAGGCAGGCCATCTTTTTTAGTCAGGGGGAGCACAGCAAGTTTTATTGGTGCCAGCATAGCGGGTATTTTTAGTACCGAGCGGCTATCCTGCTTATCTGCAGTGCTCAGGTCTTCTTCCTCATAAGCCTCGCTCAGTATCATCAGCACAGTGCGGTCGAGCCCTATGGAGGTTTCTATTACATAGGGTACGTAATGCTGGTTGATGTCTGTATCGAAGTAAGTAAGCTTCTTACCGCTATACTCCTGGTGCTGTTTCAGGTCAAAATCGGTACGGCTGTGTATGCCTTCCAGCTCTTTAAAACCGAAAGTGAAATCATATTCAATATCGCAGGCAGCATCAGCGTAGTGTGCCAGTTTCACATGGTCGTGAAAGCGATATTTGTCGGCACTGATGCCCAGGCCCAGGTGCCACTTCATGCGGGCTTCCTTCCAGTATTCATACCATTCCTTCTGTGTACCTGGTTTAATGAAGAACTGCATTTCCATCTGCTCAAACTCACGCATACGAAATATGAACTGGCGCGCTACTATCTCGTTACGGAACGCTTTACCTGTTTGTGCAATACCAAATGGTATCTTCATACGGGCAGTCTTCTGCACATTCAGGAAGTTCACAAATATACCTTGTGCAGTTTCGGGGCGCAGGTATATAGTGCTGGCATCTTCTGCCACAGAACCTACCTCTGTGGAGAACATCAGGTTAAACTGGCGAACATCGGTCCAGTTACTAGTACCACTAACACCACATTTTATCTTTTTGTCTTCCACAAATTGTTTGAGGCCAGAAAAATCATTAGCAGCAAGTAAGTGATCCATTTCAGCCAATACCGCGGTGGCTTCTGCTTCGGGCAGGGTTTCAGCATAGCCCTCTATCAGGTGGTCAACACGGTAGCGTTTCTGGCTATCCTTGTTGTCTATCATCGGGTCGCTGAAGTTATCAACATGACCACTAGCCTTCCATACGGTTGGATGCATGAATATAGCAGCATCTATACCTACTATATTATCGTTCATCTGGGTCATACTCCGCCACCAATAGTCGCGTATGTTCCTTTTCAGTTCAGCGCCATACTGTCCGTAGTCATATACAGCACTCAGACCATCATATATCTCGCTCGATGGGAAGATGAAGCCATACTCTTTACAGTGGCTTATAATATTTTGCAGCTTATTCTCATTTGCCATAACGTGGGCAAAAATAGCGGATTTGTTTTGTAGATGGTATTTAGTTGGTAGAAAGTCGGCAACTTCCCTAATGACACTTAAAATGCTCAAAAGGCTCGAAACAGGATAGGCATTTATATAATGCTTTGCATGAAGTAGGTCCAAAATTGCTAACCATCTGTGTGTTGTCTGAGCCACAGCGTGGGCAGGTTATCTCATCTTCCTCAAAAAGACCCAGCGCCTGGTATGCTTTACGATTGGGTGGCGCTATGCCATAGGCTTTCAATTTCTGTTTGCCCTCTTCGGTCATCCAGTCTGTAGTCCAGGCAGGGCTTATTTGGTTTTCTATCTCCACGTAGCGTATGCCATGACTGGCAAGCGCCATACGTATGTTTATGGCTATTACATCCATAGCAGGGCAACCGCTGTAAGTAGGTGTGATAATAACCTTTATAGCTGTAGCCCCGTTTCTATCGCTGATAATTATATCTCTAACTATTCCCAGATCTAAAATTGTAAGTACCGGCACTTCCGGGTCTGTAACAACATTTAACCAACTATATACCTCTGCCGAATCCATAAACAATAAAAAATATTTATAGTTAACTGAAAATTAATTTACTAA
>Ga0207012_1101_pt1 | contig 18007 bp, 11 predicted proteins | sample Alteio_BWMinCont_80_FD_153471 | JGI IMG/M metagenome (GOLD analysis project Ga0207012, IMG submission 153471) | Enriched cells from forest soil in Barre Woods Harvard Forest LTER site, Petersham, Massachusetts, United States -... | ecosystem: Environmental > Terrestrial > Soil > Temperate forest >...
GCCCGCTCGAGCGTGTTGTTGCCGATCACATCGGAAGATGGCCGCAAGGAAGCGTCAGAGTAAAGCACGGAGTTTGCGAGTCTCTGGAACAGGTGCGCCTCATGGACGTCGATTTCCATATGGCGAAGTTGAACCTGTGCCTGGGCCCAGGCCAGTGCGAGTGTGCGCTCCACGGTTGCGGGTCCGCGATATTTATCCGCGAGTTCGATCACATGTTCACGAGTCGGGGCGACGATGGTGGCAAAAACAACGCGTGCAGTGGTCCCAGGCGCAATGCGGACCGTGCGCCTCAGGCTGAGCACTGGGTCGAGTACAGACCCGACTGTATTGGAAAGCGGTCGTCCGTCGATAATCGACAGGGGGTTGTGCACATGGTGGCCGCGCCCGATGAACCGCGAGCGGTCGGTCTCATATTGCAGGTCCCCGACCGTTTCACCCTCCACCACGACCATGTGCGCTGCCCAAACAGCAGTTTCCTTGTCGGATTGCCTGCGGCGCGTAGCCAGCAGCGCGCCGACATCAGGGACAAAATCGGTCTCCACAAATAGATTGGAAAATGCCGGATGGGCTACATCGGCGCCCTGTGAAGCCAGGCAAAGCTCGGCATAGGAAGTAACCTGAATCTCGCGCATGCGCGCGCCTGAGTTGGTGATGGAGACGCGCCGAACTTCCGCGTCGTCCTCGGGGGAAACAACCACATCAAGCGTGGTAGTCAGCGCGCGGTCGCGCCTGACAAATTCAGCACGGTCTTCATGAAACGAAACTTCGTAAGCCTCCGGTTCGACGCCGCTGGGTTGATGGCCCGCAGACCAGATCTCGCCTGTGTGCGCATCGCGCAGAAAGATATAGCTGCCCCAGCAATCGCGTGTGGCATCCTCGCGCCATCTGGTGACGGCAATATCCCGCCAACGGCTATAGCCCGAGCCCGCTGTGGTCAGCATCACAGCGTATCTCCCATTGGAAAGCAGATGCGTGCGCGGGATGGAGCCGTGCGGAGTCTTGAACCGCCGCAACGACGGCGGGATCAGTTCACGAACCTGGGCAGTGACCGTGACTTCCTCCGCGCGAGGCCGGGCAACGAGCACGTCTCGCGGTGTGCGCTCCTGCAAGAGCAACTCGGTTGCCTGCACCATGGGATCGGCATGAAAACGCCTTCGCATCGCCCCATCGTTCAACAGGTTTGCGATCGCAACTAATGACATTCCCTGATGGTGTGCCAGGAAGGAACGCACCACGGCTACCTTTTCCCCTTCGGGCAGGCGTGTGGTTGTGTAATCGAGCGCCTCATAAAACCCATACGCGCCGCTTCCGCCGGCTTCTTCAATGCGGTGAAGGTTTTGCAAAGCGGAGACAGGATCAATCATGGCCGCAAGAGCGGTGGCGTACGGGGCAATGACAGAGTCCTCACTGAGGCCCCGTTTGAGCCCCAGTCCGGGCACGCCAAAGCTGGAGTATTGATAGTTGAGGTGGCGGTCGCGTGCATTGAATGCGGACTCCGACACTCCCCAGGGTATGCCTCGCTCCGCGCCATATTCAATTTGACGACGCACAATCAATTGGTACGTCTGGCACAGCAGGCTTCCTTCCGGGGAACGCATCACTAGAACGGGCATAAGGTATTCAAACATGGAGCCCGACCAGGAGATCAGCGCCGATCCGCGATCCACCGGCGTGAGGGCTCGCCCCAGGTGAAACCAGTGCGACGGCGGGGTCTCGCCTTTCGCAATGGCCACGAAACTTGACAGGCGCGCTTCCGAAGCCAGCAAGTCATAGCAGTTAGGGTCCAGACTTCCGTCCGTCACGCGATAACCAATCGAGAAGAGCTTACGCGTATCGTCGAACAGAAACCCGAACTCCATCGCATGGACGATCCGCTCCGCCGTCTGGGCAATGAGGGAAAGTCGGTGAAGGAGCGCAGCAGCCCCGGCAGCCGAACGCCGCAACGCTTCGGCCAACGAATCGAGCCGTGTGATCTTGCCCCACTCCGCTGGAAGCGTGTTGGCCAGGCGAGCGCGCAACGCGGAAAGCTCGCACAGAACAGCGTCGAATCGGTCCGGGGCGTCCGCTAACTTAGGGATGAAACGCAGGGACCTTTCGATTGCCATCCATTCGGGCGCCTGGTCTCGAAGATCCTTGATCAAACCCAGAATGCTTTGCGAGTCCAATCGCGCCCACGGAATCAGGATTTCCGCATCATGGACATGGCTTTCAACGCACGCTCTGAAAGCCTCGGCCCAGGTGCGCAATTCAGATTGGGGATTGTCTCCATGCTCCTGCTCGAAAGTTTGAGCAATGTCGGCCACGGTCTGGGCGTGGGCCCTCCACTCTTCGAAACGAATTGCAGAGTCCAGGGAATCCACCGGGATTGAATCCAGCGAGGCCATCATCGCGTCGACGGCATTGCTGAGTTGCTTCCGCGTGACAATCTGCGTGCGTCGTGCGTCGGAGATTTTGGCCAGCGCCTCGCGCAGCAACTGGCCCGTATCCTGCAATCCGGCAATAACGTCTGGTCCGGCCGATGATTTCTCCATCAGTTCCCGGCAACTGTTGCCAAGGGCCAGCAAATGTCCTGCAAGATTGCCGCTGTCTACCGAGGAGACGTACCTGGGTTCGAGCGGATGAAGGTCGCTGGTGTCATACCAGTTGTAGAAGTGCCCGCGAAACAATTCCATCTGGTTCATGGTTTCGAGCGTAGCCTCGAGTCGCTCGACGGTTTCCAGTGTGCCCAGCCATCCAAAATCCCGAGCACAAACCGTGGAAAGGAGATAGAGCCCGATATTTGTCGGCGATGTGCGGTGAGCGACGACGGGGATGGGTGTTTCCTGAAAATTGTCGGGAGGGAGCGCGTGATCCTCGTGGGAAACAAAAACCTCGAAGAAATGCCAGGTCCGGCGTGAAATCAAGCGGAGAGCCCGTGCGTCAGCCAGGGGCATTGGACTCGTCCCTGAAGACTTCGGCAAACGGCTAACCCAGAGCGCTACCGCGGGAGCCGCGGCCCACAGGACCAGAAACGGAGCCGCCGCAAACCAGGCCTGATGGCGTCCAAAGACCAGTGCCACCATCGACATCGCGGCCAAGACAACACCACCGGCCATGCGCTTATAGATCGAGGATAGCTTGGATTCCGCCGAAAACTTCGACTGTGCCGCCGTCACCCATTCAAGCAAGTTCCTGTGCGTGATCAAAAGGCGGACGAAGGTTCGCAGGATCGCGTCCATCATCAGCCATGCCTGGTAGGCCAAAAAAGTAAAAGACAAGCCGATCTGGGATGCGCCGAGCCACAGGTCGCTGAGCGCACCGCGAAAATGGCTTCGCAGGGAAATGCCTCTTCGGCGCGGGCTAAGTCCGATGAGAAATGGGAGTAGCGCAGGAATTGCAACGGTCCCGAAGACGAACCGCGTCCATACCCAGGGAGAAGCAGGGGGCAGAACCCAGCCCACAACTAAGGTGAGAAATGCAGCAGGCGCCGAAAGGGTGCGACGAAGGTTGTCGAGAATCTTCCAGCGGCCGATAACAGGAATCTTGACGGGATTTTGTTTCCTCGATCCGGAATGGCCGCGGCCGAAAAGCCAGGGCAAGAGTTGCCAGTCTCCGCGAGCCCAACGGTACTGGCGTTCCGCGATGGCCTCATAGCGCGAAGGGAATTCTTCAAACAGCTCAACGTCCGTGGCCAGCGCAACCCGCGCAAAAATTCCCTCAAAGAGGTCATGGCTTAAGAGTTCATTCTCCTGCACCTTGCCCACAAGAGCTGCTTCAAAGGCATCAATGTCGTAAATACCTTTCCCGGTGTAGGAACCTTCCTGGAATAAATCCTGATAGACATCGGAAACCGCCGCTGTGTACGGATCGATGCCGCCTGGTCCGGAAAAGACTCTCTGTGAGAGTGAACCCGTATGGTCAATCGGCAGCGAAGGGGTAATGCGTGGTTGCACGATCGCATAGCCCTCGACTACGCGCCTCTCGATGGCGCTGAACCTCGGTCGATTCAGAGGATGCGCCATCGTGCCGACCAGACGAGCGGCAGCTCCCCGCGGGAGACGCGTATCCGCATCCAGGGTGATTACGTAGCGAACGCCCGCAAGGTATTCTGGGGGGCGCCCGCCAATCGGCACAAAGGTTGTGGTCGTCGAACCGCGCAAGAACTGGTTGAGTTCGTGCAGCTTTCCTCGCTTGCGCTCCCAGCCCATCCATTTGCCATCGCACTCGTTCCATACGCGCTTCCGGTGGAAGAGAAAGAAACGTGCGCCGCCGCCCTGGGCCGTACCATATTTCTTGTTCAGCCGAGCGATTCCGTCCGTTGCCACGGCGAGCAAATCATCGTCACCCGGCATGCTTTCACTCGGCGCGTCCAACCAATCCGAAAGCAGGGCGAAGCGCAGGTCTCCATCGGGATTTGCGAGATAGTGCACCTCCAAACGTTCGATGTGTTCTTCGACTTCCATTGAGACGGTTAGAAGCGTAGGCACAACGATGATCGCTCTAAAATCCTCCGGGACGCCGTGGCGCAGCTCCATTCGCGGCAGCTTTCGCGGTTCCAGCAAGCCCATTACCGCGCGGTTGATCAGGGCGATCGCCAGATCCGAGGCAGGCACTGCGGCAAGCAGGCCGAGGAGCAAGAGTCCTCCCGCTGTCATGCCCTCGTTGAAAATGTGCAATAGCGGCAGGGCCAGAATCATTGCGGTCAGGATCGCAATGGTGGCCAAATAGCCCGGTATCGCGGTTCGGACATATAGACGGAACAGCCTGCGCCGCCAGGAAACATGAAAACCGAGCTCTCGCTCAAAGGCCGGGCGTCCTCGCGAAATGAGATAATAGCCGGCCTCCGCCTGACGCTCCCCGCTCCACTTGTCCGCATTTCGTGGATCTTCGCCCGGATCGAAGTTCTCCTGCTCGACTCGGCGCACGACAAGTTTTGCCACCTCAATTTCCGAGTGGCTCGATCCGCGCGAAAGGTTTTCGATGGCGTGACGGTAGCCGTCTCGCGTCGAAAAATCCATTTCGGCGAAATCCGTGTTGTTACGGAGAATTTCGTCTACCAGGCTGACGCTTTCAAAGAATACCTGCCAATCAAATGCAGAAATCAAACGCATGCTGGTAATGATGTTGCGCACAGAGACGCTCATGGCCCCTTGCTCCTGGTGCTCGGCGCGAACCATTTCATCGGCCGTGGTTCCTGCAACGGCCAAGCGCTGATCCAGCCAAAGCAGAACGGGGCCGACCTTGGGGTCCAGATCCCGCAGCCGCTGGACAAGCTGTACGGCGAATGCCGTTTCCAGCGGGGCTTTTTCTAGCCTCTTGAGGGTCGCAAGAATCGCAGATTGGCCTCCGGGACCGAGCAAGTTATCGGCGAGCGCGTCAGCCTCCTGGCGGGCCGCCCTGCCGCGTGCGATTCTCTCCGAGATCCTGCGTAGATTTTCCACCAGCACCACGCGAAGGGTGATGGCCACTGCCCATAGCTCACCAATCGTAAGCGGTTGCACACGCTGATATGCCGCGACAAAGCGGCGCAGCGCTTCGGGGTCAAACCGGCTATCGGTGTGCGCCACAAATGCCCACGCCACCCCGAACACGCGCGGATAGCCTTGCAAGTGACCCGAGGCAAGTTTGGGTAGCTTGCGATAGTAGCCGGTTGGCAAATCGTCCCGAATCTCGCGGAGTTGCTCATCGACGATATGGAAGTTATCGACTAACCATTCAGCCGCGGGCGTAATCACGTGCCCTTCCTGAATCTCCCGGGCGATTAAGCGATAGGTAGTGAGCAAGATCCGGCCGTTGTCCACAACCCGCGGGATCAGCGGACGGCCCCGCGTCACCTTGTTCGTGATGACCTGCGCGGCCGCGAGGCTCTCGGCGTGTTGCTCGAGCCGTTCGAGGCTGAAAAGTTCAGCGCGTATCGGTTCTTCCTGATTAGGAAGAAGAATGGTCGAAAGTTGATCCTTGTTCACAATGGAAATCAGAGAGTCTGACACCGAAGATGTCTGCGAACACTATGACTTTTCTCCAGAAAAAGAGGATTGAGGGCCACAAGCTAACTTCAAGACGGTTCTCAACGAGCTTAGCAGATGTGCCTGGAGTTGTGGTGGTGTAAGAATTTGCTGTGCACCGTTTTTACAGATCTAGGTCCGGCAGGAAAAGAGGAAAACGCGTCCCTGCAAGGGCGATTTCTCGAAACTAGGGCGTATCTGGCTCTGTTGACATCCTCGCAACTCCGAAGAAAATTCGGCGTATTCGACCGTTCCAAATTGTTGTTTTCGATCGAGGCAGGAGGTGCGATTGCCGAAATCGGACTCCTGCCGTTTGCCCGCATCGCTCTTATAGAACTTCACAGGCTGACGACATTCTGGCATCGAAAACCAAGCTTGCCGTCCGGTACTTTCAGGTCTAAAGCATTCGCCATCTTTCTAATCGCGTTTGCGAGGTCGACGTCAATCACGCATTCTTTAATCTTTGCCCTCTTGTCCTCCGTTCCCGGCTGCCAGGCACGAGCCATGGAAAGGCTAAAGGGCCGACAGCCTCTCGGCGTCGGCCCCTTGGCAAGAGAGATCCCTCGGTGGCGTTGCTCCCTCGGGATAACGATCCGTTTCAGATCGTTAAATATCGTAATAGAGATGGAATTCATACGGGTGCGGGCGCATCCGGACGGCATCCGCCTCATTCTTTTTCTTGTAGTTGATCCACAGTTCGATGTAGTCCTCGGCGAAGACTCCGCCTTCGGTAAGGAACTTGTGATCGTTGCTGAGTTCCTCGAGCGCCTCATCGAGTGAGCCCGGCATGGACGGGATTTTCGACGCCTCCTCGGCGCTCAGGTCGAAGATGTCCGTGTCGAGCGGCTGGCCAGGATCGATCTTGTGTTTGATGCCGTCGAGGCCCGCCATCAGCATGGCGGCGAAGGCCAGGTACGGATTGCAAGAGGGGTCCGGCGGCCGGAACTCGAGCCGCTTGGCCTTGGGGCTTTCCGAGTACACCGGAATACGCACGGCGGCGGAGCGGTTGCGCTTCGAGTAGGCCAGGTTCACAGGGGCTTCGTAGCCCGGCACCAGGCGCTTGTAGGAGTTCGTTCCCGGAGCGATGATGGCTGAGAGTGCCCGGGCGTGCTTGAGTAGTCCGCCCGCATACCAGAGCGCCATTTGCGATAGTCCCGCGTAGCCGTCTCCGGCAAACAGGGGCTTGCCCTTCTTCCAGAGCGACTGGTGCGTGTGCATGCCCGAGCCATTGTCCGAAAAAATGGGCTTGGGCATGAACGTGACGGTCTTGCCCGACTTCGCGGCGACGTTCTTGATGATGTACTTGTACTTCATCATGTTGTCGGCGGAATTCAGGAGCGTATCGAAACGCAAGTCGATTTCAGCCTGCCCAGCCGTAGCGACCTCGTGGTGCTGGCACTCGACGTCCATACCGATCGAGATCATCTTCAAGACCATTTCCGTGCGCAGGTCCTGGTAATGATCGTTCGGTGGAACGGGGAAATAGCCTTCCTTATACCGCGTGCGATACCCGAGGTTCGGCCCGCCAGCACCATCGCCCTCGCGTCCGGAGTTCCACTTTCCTTCATTCGAGTCGATAAAATAAAATCCGTGCTGCGGAGCCTGATCGAATCGAATGCTGTCGAAAATGAAGAACTCCGCCTCGGCGCCGAAGAACGCCTTATCGGCCAGCCCAGTAGAGGTCAAATACGCCTCCGCGCGTTTCGCGACATGCCGGGGATCTCGGCTGTATGGCTTGTGCGACAGCGGGTCCATGGCATCGCCGATCATCACCAGGGTTGGTTCAGTGCGGAACGGGTCCATGAACGCTGAGTCCGGATCCGGAATCAGCAACATGTCAGACTCGTGGATCGAGGCCCACCCCCGTATCGAACTGGCATCGAACCCGAATCCTTCCTTGAAAGAGTCTTCGGAAAGTTCGTCAATCGGGTAGCTGACGTGCTGCCAGATGCCCGGAACATCAATGAAACGAAGATCCAGCATCTTCGCGTTGTTTTTGGCTGCAAATGCGAGTACGCCTTTTGGGTCCATTCGCTCTCCTTCATCTATGATGATTGGGATCTCTAACTTCCAGCAACAGGAACGTGGAATCTACCGGAACTGGGCCAGACCGTCAAGCTGGCGGGCCGATAATTATTTCTATTCATCGCATCACATTTTCTTTATGTATTCCTTATGTGCTCTCAGGCACTACTTCCCGTTCGTACCGCTTAGCCGCCGAAGCACAGAATCTCGCATACGATCACATAATGAGAACCAATCGAAAGATAACTTCGATTGGACGGCCTGATCTCCACACGGTACTCTGATTCTTCGCTGACCCTCGTCGGTCCGCCTAGCACGGTCCCAGGAATTTAATCTTTTAACTCTCATTAAGGAGATCCCACCAATACCCATGACAAAATACAAACTGGAATACATCTGGCTCGACGGCAAAAAGCCGGTTCCTGAGTTGCGCGGAAAAACTTTACTTAAGGCATTTGACCAACCTCCCGCCCTTGGCGATCTCCCCAATTGGGGTTTTGACGGCAGTTCCACCATGCAGGCCGAGGGCAAAAGTTCGGACTGCGTTCTAAAACCTGTCGCTTTGTATCCTGATGCGAGCCGCAAAGACGCTTATATCGTTCTGAGTGAAGTCCTGCACGCGGATGGAACACCGCATTCCACTAACGCACGCGCCACGATCGAGAACGACCCGGACTTGTGGATTGGTTTTGAACAGGAATACTTTCTCTATCAGGGCGGGCGGCCACTCGGCTTCCCCGAAAACGGCTACCCGAGCGTCCCGCAGGGCCCCTACTACTGCGGCGTGGGCTACAAATACATGGGCAGCCTGGCCCGTAAAATCGTCGAGGAACATTTGGAACTCTGCCTTGCCGCTGGCATCAATCATGAAGGGATCAACGCCGAAGTCGCCAAAGGCCAGTGGGAATTCCAGATCTTCGCCAAAGGCTCTGCCAAAGCCGCGGACGACACCTGGACCGCTCGCTATTTGATGTCAAGACTGTGTGAGAAATACGAAGTGGATTTTATGTTGTATTGCAAACCCATCAAGGGTGACTGGAATGGATCCGGCATGCACTGCAACTTCTCGACGAAGTACATCCGTGAAACAGGGGGCGAGGAATATTTCGAAGCCCTCATGAAGGCTTTCTCCGACAACATCGCCGAACACATCGCCGTCTATGGACCGGATAATCATTTGCGTTTGACAGGCCTGCACGAAACGCAAGCCATTGACAAATTCAGCTATGGTCTCTCCGATCGCGGAGCTTCGATCCGGATGCCCATTCACTTCATCAAGAACGGTTACAGGGGCTATCTGGAGGATCGCCGCCCGAACTCGGAAGGTGATCCCTACCAGATCGTTTCACGCATTCTGAAGACGATCAATAGCGTGCCGAAAGCTCGTGTTGCCAGCATGGCTTAGGATAAGGGAGAAAGTCGAAGGATAGGGCGCCGCAGATGTGCGAAGTGTGGCGTCGAAGGTAATCCCTGATTTGCCGGGGCGACCCGGCAAATCAGGATGATAAGCGCCTCATGTGTGGCAGACACCCGTGCCTGTCAATCTGCCATCCTCCCAAATTCATTTCACATCGAAGTTCGTGTCACAGAAAAAAGAAAATTGAGCTGACCGAATCTGGCGCCGACGGTTTCAATCAGCCTTTCAGATACTTGTTGAAAAAGTCGAGACTGCGTTGCCAGGACAGCTTGGCCGCGGCCTCGTCATAGCGGGGCGTGGTATCGTTGTGGAAACCGTGATTCGCGCCCTCGTACGTGTATGCGGAATAGGTCACGTGGTTGGCTTTGAGCGCCTCCTCCCACGCCGCGAATCCCCCGGTGATGCGCGTGTCGAGTGAAGCATAGTGAAGCAAGAGGGCGGCCTTGATCTTGGTCGTATCGTCGGCAGAAGGTTGACCACCATAATAGGAAACCACAGCCGTGAGGTCCGGCAGCCGCACTGCAAGCTTATTGACGGTGCTGCCACCGAAGCAGAAACCGACCGCGCCGTACTTGCCCGAACATTCGGGGCGCGCTTTCAGCCACGCGGCGGAGGCCACAAAGTCCTCAAACATTTTGCCTCCGTCAACCTTCGGGAACATGGCCGTGGCTTTTTCTTCGTCGCCGGGATATCCCCCCAGCGAAGTGAGCCCGTCGGGCGCGAACGCGAGATAGCCGGCCGTTCCCAAACGCCGCGCGACGTCTTCGATATAAGGGTTGAGCCCGCGGTTTTCGTGGATCACCAGAATGGCGGGAATTTTCCCCGTGATCTTGGCGGGACGAACGTAGTACCCGTTGATGGTGCCATTGCCGTTCGGCGAAGGTACGGTGACGCGCTCGGTCTTGAGGCGCTTGTCGTCGGCAGGGATTTGCTGCGCGAGAGCGTAATTGGGTCGCAGGCTCTCCCAAAGCGCCATCGCGGTAACGCCTCCGACTGCAAATTTTTGCGCGCGATCGAGGAACAAGCGCCGGTCAATTTCACCGTGAACGTAAAGGTCGAATAGGTCCAACAACTCCTGCGGGTAATCTGAAGCTTTATTTCGTTGCAGTTCCATTCGAGTGACTCCTCCCCTTCGATTGGCTTTTGGTTCAGAACGTGGAAATCCCCGGTTGAATCCGTGACAAAGGATATCACTTCATCGGCTTGGAAAAAAGCTTCCTGTGGTGCCTCTGGAAAGATGCCGGAACACGAAGGACGAAAAAGCGAAGCATGAGAGACTTAACAGTGAAAGTGAAGAGAGGAGACGAAGTAGGAGAGCGGCGCCTCGTTCCAGACGCCGCCAGCGACAAGAGATTTTTAAACGCTGCCTTCGAGAAACGTGCGCAGATTCCTCGATCGTGAAGGATGCCGCAGCTTGCGCAGCGCCTTCGCTTCGATCTGACGGATGCGCTCCCGGGTGACCTCAAACGAATGGCCCACTTCCTCGAGCGTGTGCTCGGAGCCGTCCTCCAGGCCAAAACGCATCTTGATGACTTTTTCTTCGCGTGGCGTCAGCGTCTTCAGCAGCGATGCCGTCTGTTCTTGCAGGCTGATGCTGATGACCGCGTCCGAGGGCGACACGGAAGATTTGTCCTCAATGAATTCGCCGAGATGCGAATCTTCCTCCTCGCCGATAGGTGTCTCGAGCGAGATGGGTTGCTGCGCGATCTGCTTGGTCTTGCGCACCTTGTCGGCCGGAACACCCAAGCGCTTGGCGATTTCTTCGGCATTGGGTTCGCGGCCCAGTTCCTGCACGAGTTGCCGGCTGGTGCGAACCTGCTTGTTGATGGTCTCGATCATGTGCACGGGCACGCGGATCGTGCGGGCCTGGTCCGCGATGGCGCGGGTCACGGCCTGGCGGATCCACCACGTCGCGTAGGTGGAAAATTTATATCCGCGACGCCATTCGAACTTGTCCGCGCCCTTCATCAGGCCGATATTGCCTTCCTGAATCAGGTCCAGAAACTGGAGACCGCGGTTGGTATATTTCTTGGCGATGGAAACAACCAGTCGGAGGTTGGCCTCGACCATTTCCGTCTTGGCCTGGTCCGCTTCGGCTTCTCCGCGGACAACAATCTGGAGCATGCGCTTCAGGTCGGTCAACCCGGTTTCGCTGGAAACTTCAATTTCGCGCAACTCAGCGCGGCGCGCGCGGAGCTCCTTGCGCGCCTCGGCGGCGTTGTCGCCCTTCGAGGCCTCGGCGCGGCGTTCGAGCTTGACGACTTCGCGCTCGAGGGACTGCAGCCGCTCGACGGTGCCGCGAATCTTTCCGATCAGCCGCTTTTTTTCGATGGGGTGGAAATCAATCGAGCGCGCAAGCTGAGACATCTGGACTCGAGTCCGGGCCAGGCGATTCCGGTGACGCAGGTAAACGCGCTTCCTCGCCTTGGGAATTCGCTCGAGCTGGGCTGCCTGCTTGAGCGCCACGCCGTAAAGCTGCTCGATCTTCCCGATGATCCGAAGGACCTCGCGCGTTTTATTTTCAGTTTCCTCTTCAGTCAGCTCTTCCTGGTCGAATTGAATAATCTTCTTGATCGACAGGGAACCATTGCGCAGATCGGCGGCAACAGAAATCAATTCCTTCAGCACAATCGGCGAGCGGGAGATCGTCTTGAGCACCATCAGGTGCCCCCGCTCCATGCGCTTGGCGATGGCCACTTCGTCCTGCCGCTTGAGCAAGGGAACCGAGCCCATCTCCCGCAGGTAGAGCCGGACGGGATCGTTGTTCTTGTCGAGCATCCCCGGGGTAAGGTCGAGTTCGCTCTCCTCCGCAACGTGGGATCGGTCATTCCAATCCGCTGCGGGCGAATCGGAGACGATGGGGTCCACAGCGGTATGGCCGGCCTTCGCCGCAGCGTGGTCCTCATAGATGCTGATTCCGATACGCTCGAAGGTGGAGAGTAAATCTTCAATTTCCTCCGTCGAGTGTAATTCGGTGGGCAGAACATGCTCGACTTCCTCGGCGAGCAGGTATCCGCGCTGCTTGCCAACGGCAATGAGGCCGCGAACTTGTTCTTGCATTTCTTCAGTTGTCAGCGACAATGAATTCCCCCCTGCGAAGCTCCTGGTTACTGTCCTCAAATCCTTACGGGCACACCCAAAGTGCACCAGAACCAATTCATAGATTAGGAAATACGATCCCCTGAGCTATTAGAGTCAAATCATCGGCTTTCGGTGACATGCTCGTGTCAGTCTGGCGTTTTCTCTATTCCTTACAACAAGATAGGAAACAGGGCGAGCCCCCGAACGCCGATTCGCCCTTTCTCACGGAGGGCTTAAATTCTTAGACGGACCACGGACCAAAAGGCACTCCAGGCCGGGTAACTGAATCCCCTAAACCAATCCTGAATCTTCTAAACACTTTAAAAGTACGCTTGAGTATCTCACGATTCCATGTTTTCTGCAAAAAGGAAAAGCGTGATAGTTAACTTTTAGGTGCCAAAATGGGGTTCGCGGCAGCGCAATCCTGCAAGTGGTGTATTTTGTGGAATTTGCTATCAGGCGTGTGCCGAATCTCAGAATTGTGGGAGAATACCCGGCATGAGGATTCCCAAGGCGGTGCTCTGGGTTTTACTCGCGGCGGTTGTCGCGGGGATTTCATATGGATACATTCTGATTCGCCGGGGCTTCAGCACGAAGGATCCACCCTCCCTGCTCGAGACAGCCATTGCGCGCGCCGCGCGAAACATGTCGATTCCCAGCAGCGCCAAAAACGCGAAGAATCCATATTCAGCCACCGCACAGAATATCGAACCAGGGATGGAGCACTATGCCGATCATTGCGCCACCTGCCACGCGAATGACGGCAGCGGCAATACCGAGATGGGTCCCAATTTATATCCAAAGCCGCCGGACATGCGTTTGGCGGAAACACAAAATCTCACCGATGGCGAGATGTTCTACATCATTACCAATGGCGTGCGCATGACGGGAATGCCGGGTTGGGGCCGGTCACACACCGCAGAGGATACCTGGGAACTGGTCCTGTTCATCCGGCACATCCCGCAATTGTCGTTGGAAGAGAAAAAAGAAATGGAGAAGTTCAATCCGAAAAGCTACGACGATGATGAGGAGCACGAAAAGAAGTAGTGGACGCGATGCAAAGGAACAAGCGCTCAGCTTTTGGCGTCGAGTAGTTCGAGGCCCTGGTCGGCTTGATCGGCCGCGTCGGGGAACTCCTGCTTGACCTGGTTATACAGCTTCGCCGCCTGCACGGGATCGGTCTTGCGGTAATGATCTGCGAGGGTCAACAGGACCAGCGGCCTGGGCACAAACACCGTGGGCTTGTCCGACAGTTGTTTGTACAGATCGACGGCCTGCGACGTGTTGCCCTCCTGATCGTACACGGCGGCCAATTGAAACCGCGCGAGGCCCGCCAGATTCTCATCGGTGCCGGAATCCAGTTGCTTCAGATTCTTCTCTGCATCGGCAAAATTTTTCAGCTGGATCTCGGAGAGCGCCGCGTAATACCGCGCCACCTGTCCTGGCCGCGTCCGCCCATGCTGGCTGGCGACTTCGAGGAACTTGCGTTCGGAATCGGCGGCCTTGTTCTTCTCGTCGATATAGGTGAGTTCGCCGGGCTCGGCTGGTTCTCCGGCGGCGCGAATGCGGGCCTGAAAAATCTTCATGGCGTCATCGAGCGCCGCGGCGGCTTTCGCGGTCTGCCGCTGGGTGTAACTGTTCCACCCAAAGACCGCCAGCGCCACGACCAGCGCCGCGCTGACGACCATCCACAACATCTGCTGATGCGAAGCGACCGACTCGACGCCGTGAACGAACGTCTCACGGATTTCGTCTTTCTTCAGGTCCTTGCGCAAGATATGCTGCGCCACTGAGTCTCCTCTCCCATGGTTTCCGAGTCAGTAATCGTACCACAGGTTTCAGTCTGTGATTCGAATCAGAAATCAAACGCCCCGACTTCAACTCTCGGGTTTTGGTTTCGTAGAGGCCGGTCCGGGTTCATCGGACCGGGCACGGGTCATGTGTCATCTTGCAACATTGAACCCTCGATGAGCACAATTCAAAAACTGCCGGTTCGGCACAAATCGCCGAACCGCCTCTACAAAGGCGTCTCGCAATTATGCGCTTTCGCCGGAAGAACATTCGACTCCATCCGACCCGCTATCGAGGACGCGCTTGGTTCTTCGTGACACTTTGCTGCGAACTTAGGCAGCCAATCTTTTCAGATAGTAAGAAAGCGCAAAAGCTGATTGAGTGTTTGAAAATCACGGCGGCGAAATGTCATTTTGCTGTCCACGCCTTTTGCGTGATGCCCGATCATTTTCATGCGCTTGTCGAGGGCACTGCGCCAGACAGCGACTTGCTATTGTTCGTAAGTACTTTCAAACGGGCGACGAGTCTTGAATATTCAGGTGGGAGTGGGTTGCCGCTCTGGCAGAAGAAATTCTACGATCATGTTCTTCGGCCAAAAGATTCACCCGACGCCGTGGCCTGGTACATTTGGATGAATCCGGTCCGAAAAGGGCTCTGCGGGCAGCCGAATCAATATCGGTCCTCTGGTTCCTTTACCGTGCAATGGGAGAAGAAGGTACAGCCGAAAGATGCGTGGGTACCGGGCTGGAAAAAGGACAAAGGCTGCCCGTTCACAAATCGAACAGCCGCTACGAAACTCGCGCCGCCTTAAAAAGCGAAAGGACCCTGTCCGCTGGAGCGGAACAGGGCCCTCAGAACATCGAACCGATTATGCGGCGGTGACGCTTTCAGCCTGATAGCCTTTGGGGCCTTGTTTGACCTCGAATTCGACCATCTGGCCTTCGTTCAGTGTTTTGTATCCGTCCATTTGAATGGCGGAGAAGTGAACGAACACGTCTTCGCCCGACTGGCGCTGGATGAAACCATACCCTTTAGATGCGTTAAACCATTTCACTACACCTTGTTCTCTGCTCAACGTCGTGACTCCTCTTTCATGAGCGGTCGCTATTTGCCGGGCGTAACGCCAGTCGGTGGTAGAAAAACATCCGCCGTTTGCCGTGAATGCTCACGGTGAGTGACAGCAGACCTCCGAGCACCTACGGAATTACAGGGCCCACAAAAGCGGGCCATGAATACACCAAAATCTTTCTGCTGTCTAGAGGAATTCCCATTTCGGGAAGGGGCAGGCTAGGTGTGAAAGCTGGCGACTGCTTGTGCCTCGTCGTTATGAATGTCGAAGACCGCATAGAGCCGTGTGATTTGCAGAAGATCACTGACTTTCTTGTTAAGATTCATGAGCTTCAGTTCTCCGCCCTGGCTTTTCAGCAGCCGGTAACCGCTCACCAGCTCTCCGAGGCCCGTGCTGTCAATGTAGTTGATCCCGGCCAGGTTCATCACGATTTTCTTGTGACCGCCGTCGAGCTTTTCGCGAATGAGGTCGCGCAACAACGTACCGCCTTCTCCGAGCGTGATCCGCCCGTCCATATCAATTACGGTAACTCCGCCGATCTCTCGGCTGACTGCTTTGAAACTCATGGCAGGCCTTTCACGATTTACCTGGCGGGATATGGGTTTGAGCCCGTTAGGCCTACGGCTTAGGTTACCGCCGGTGTCGCTTGGCCATCACCACTTCTGCCCCGCCTGCTGCACTGACCAGGACATCAAACTCATCCATGAACGCCTTCATCAGGAGGACCCCGCGGCCGGAATCGCAAAGCACATTTTCGTCGGCCCGGGGGTCCGGAACCTCTTCCAGCCGAAATCCGGTTCCCTGGTCGGTCACGTGGATCACCAGCTTTTCGCCGAGCAACTCGAACAGGATGTGAATTTTTCTCTCGCGCTGCTGTTTGTTGCCGTACTGGAAGGCGTTCATCACGCCTTCGTGAACGGCCAGACCAATTTTGTATTGGTCGTCTTCATCGAAGCCGGCCGCCGCAGCGACGCGCACACCGACCTCTTCGGCGAGCGCGATGCTCTCGATCAGTGTCTCCAGGACGACTTCGATCCGCTGAGGTCTTGAGGGCATGCAGCCGTTGGAACCTACTCTCGAGACGAGTATGGGTAGCACAGCGTCAACCGCCAAGTCAATATCACACATCAACTTGCGTAGAACAGGTCTCAGCCTGTGTGCAGTTCGTAACGCTAGAATTTGAAAGTGCACAGACTAAAGTCTGCGCTACAAAACGCTACGAAGCCTTCTCTTTGGCATAGACCAGATAGTCCGCGTAGGGACCCTTGAAATCTTCGACGTGTCCACCTTTGCAATCCCAGATGCGAGTGGCGACTTCGTCGATGACGTCGTGATCGTGGGTGACGATGAGAAGGGTACCCGGATATTTCTGTAGGGCGATATTGAGCGCATTGATGGATTCCAGGTCCAGGTGGTTGGTGGGCTCATCAAGCACCAGGACGTTCGGCTTCTGCAACATCAGTTTGCAAAAAATCAGCCGGGCCGACTCGCCTCCGGAAAGCGCCGTGGTGGGCTTGAGGGCGTCTTCGCCGCTAAATAGCATCTGCCCCAGGACGCCGCGCAATTGTTCCTGGGTCGCCTGGGGATCAAACTGGTGAAGCCACTCGATCGAGGTAATGCCCTTCGTGATCGTGTCGCCATGATCTTGCGCGAAGTAGCCTACGGCCACCTCGTGTCCCCATTTGACGGTCCCGTGATCAATGGGGAATTGCCGGTCCGCGCCGTCGATAAATCCAGTCGCATTGCGAAGGAGCGATTTCAGCAGGGTGGTCTTGCCCGATCCGTTGCGGCCGATCAGGGCGATTTTTTCTCCACGCTCGACATTGGCCGTGAAATTCTGAATCACCTTCAAGTCGCCATAGAATTTCCGAAGGCTTTTGCATTCGAGCGGGTGGCGCCCCGAAGGGTTTTTCATGTCAAAACGGATGTAGGGCCGGGCGATGTTGGACCTGGCCAACTCGGACGTCTGGATGCGCTCCACTTCCTTCTTGCGGGACATCACTTGCGAGGAGCGCGTGCCGGCGGAAAAACGCGCGATGAATTCATTGAGCTGGGCGATTTTCTTTTCGCGCACGGCGTTCTCCGATTCGATGCGCGAGCGAATTTGCGTTTTGGCGAGAACCATATCGTCATACGCGCCGGTATACATGATGATGGTCTGGTAGTCGATATCGGCCGTGTGCGTGCAAACGCTGTTCAGAAAATGCCGGTCGTGGGAAATCACGATCAGGACGCCCTCGTAATCGTGAAGATAGTCCTGGAGCCAGTGGACGGAATCGAGATCCAAATGGTTGGTAGGCTCGTCCAGCAGCAGGGCAGGCGGGGTGCCGAAAAGCGCCTGCGCCAGCAACACGCGGACCTTCTGGCCGCCCTGCAATTCGCTCATCTTGCGCTCGTGCAGCCCGGACTCCACGCCCAGCCCGTCGAGCAGGATCGCGGCGTCGGCCTCCGCCGTATAGCCGCCCTCGTCACCCACGATGCCTTCCAGCTCACCGAGGCGCATGCCGTCTTTGTCGGTCAATTTATCGTGAGGCTTGGCGTAAAGCGTGTCGCGCTCCTGCAAAGCTTTCCAGAGCGGGGCGTTGCCCATGACCACGGTGTCAATGACGCGAAATTCGTCGAATGCAAACTGGTCCTGCC
>Ga0207012_1102_pt1 | contig 17931 bp, 17 predicted proteins | sample Alteio_BWMinCont_80_FD_153471 | JGI IMG/M metagenome (GOLD analysis project Ga0207012, IMG submission 153471) | Enriched cells from forest soil in Barre Woods Harvard Forest LTER site, Petersham, Massachusetts, United States -... | ecosystem: Environmental > Terrestrial > Soil > Temperate forest >...
GTAGGACATAGCGGGAACGTCGATGGCGAGAACGCGCTGTGTGTCCAGACCGGTCTGCGCCCTTTGCAGCGCGATCAGGGTAGTGATCAACGCACTTGCGCCGGCCAGCAGGACGAAGGAGGCGGCGATTTGGGTCACCGCGAAGATCCGCTGGCGGCGGCTGGTGCTGCCTGTGATCCGTACACTGCCGCTCGACAGGCTAAGGCCACTGGCGGTATCGGCGGAGGGTAGGCGCGGGACGAATGCGAGAATCACCGCTGCCACGACCGCCAGCGCGGCTCCGACCCAAAGCAAGCTCGAATCGACGGTCAAATCGAGCGCGCGAACCGAAAAGCGCGAGGCGTAGCGCGCCAGGATGGACACCATCGGGTGCGCGCTCAGGACACCGAGCGCGGCGCCGGCACAGCAGAGCAGAAGGCTCTCGGCCAACAACATGCGGCGCAACGCGCCGGTGCTTGCGCCCAGCGCCACGCGGACCGCCAGCTCGCCTTCGCGGCGAACCGTCCGCGCCAGAATCAAGTTGGCGACATTGGAACACGCGATGATGAAGACCAGCCCTGAGGCTGCGAGCAACACCAGTAGCACGGTCCGGGCGCCCGATGTGATCTCGTCACGAAGCATCTTGGCCCCGATCTGGAAGTCCCCTTCCTTGGCATAAGCTTCGGGGTGGTCCTTCGTCATCGCAGAGTAGGCGGAGCGCAACTCGGCACGAGCCTGATCGAGGGTGGCTCCGGGAGCCAGACGGCCGAAAAGCTCAGTCATGCGATGGATGCGGCCGGTGACCATAGTTGCGGAAAGATGATGCGGGCTGGTGACGATGTTGGCGATGATTTCAGTATCCTGGGGATAGGGGACGCAAGGCTCGAGGACACCAATGACCGTCGCAGAGCGATCACCGATGCTCCCGAGGCGAACCGTCTTGCCGATGACCGAAGGATCTTTCTTGAAAGTGGTGTTCCAGAAACGGTAGGTGAGAACCACGACGCCGTCAGCTTTGGGACCGTCGTCTTGAGGGCCGATGAGGCGACCGAGCACGGGGCGAAGGCCCATCACGTCGAAGTACGTGCCGCTGACGACGCCACCTCGAATGGAACGAGGCTCGCCCAGGCCGATCATGGTGAAGTCCATGGCGGAGAAGTCGCCAATCGCGCTCAGGGTTTTCACGCTGGTCTGCAAATCCTGAATCTCGGGCACGGAAAACGTGCTGTTGTCCTGGCCGAGGCCAAGGGCGCTCTGGCGGATATAGATCAGCCGGTCTTCGTCGCGGTTGACCAGAGGCTTGAGCAGGACTCCCCGAACCAGGGTGAAAATGGCAGCGTTGGCGCCGATGCCGAGGGCCAGGGTGAGAACCACGGCGATTGCGAGCCCTGGAGTCCGAATCAACGAGTGAGCTGCAACTCTCAGATCGCGAAGGAATGACATGTTCGTACCCCTCCCTGCATGGGTATCAGCATCACACTTGCCAATACTAAGCGTCACATTCTACATGACTTAATGTGCGATAGTTTGTCCGGGCTGTTCGTTTCAGGACACCGCTCTTGCAAATTCGGACACTAAAACATAGCTTTGGCACTCGGACAGGATTGTTTTCATTCAAATCGCGGGTTGTCGGCTAGGAAGCTATTTCATCCGCCAAACCGGTAGGCAATCGTCGCAATTGGTGAAAAAGTGCGCCGTGAAAGGCGCTGGACTTCAGCGGGTGCAACTCCCGCTCGGGAACTGGTTCGCTCCACCCGGTAACAATCGAAACGGCGGCGGAGGCAACGAAGCTGTCGGAGCTTTCGATGTAGAGGGTCGCTAGGCGACTCGGTGAGCGTGCAGGCCATAACGAGAGTGAACGCTGAGCAGGCCCCGAAACAATAATTGCAGGAGCCGACCTGACTTTTTCACAGGGAAGGCCGCTGACGATGGAGAGGGACGAGCGAACAAGCTCCATCGGACCTGCCGGGGTAATGGCCGATGGCATGTACGCATAGGAGACCAGACGCAACACGGGAAGCCCCCGCGGTGATCGCGGTAAGGATCAACTGGCAACTCGCGAGAGACAGGCCGGGCTGTGTGGGGTGGCGGAGAGGCTTACAGTACCGATGAAGCCGGGTAACTCCGGTGGAGGGAAGAGGCCTTAGTTAAAGACGAACGCAAGAAGCAACGAAGGGCCGAGGGATTGGCGATGAGCCTAACAACTCCATCCAGTGTTCAGAAGTTGCAGACGGCGTTGCACGCAAAAGCGAAGGAATCGCCCGACTTTCGTTTCTATGCGCTGTACGACAAGGTGTATCGGAAGGATGTTCTGGCACATGCCTACGAACGTTGTGAAGCCAATGGCGGAGCAGCGGGAGTGGATGAACAAACTTTCGAGGATATCGAGCGGTACGGCGTGGAACGATGGCTGGACGAACTGACGCAGGAGCTGAAAAGTCGAACCTATCAACCTCAACCTGTGCGACGGGTTTATATACCCAAGCCGGATGGGAAGCAGAGACCGCTAGGGATACCAACAATCCGAGATCGGGTTGTGCAAACGGCGGCAGGGCTGGTTCTCGAACCTATATTTGAGACCGACCTGACGGCGGAACAGTATGCCTATCGGGCAGAACGCAGCGCGCTGGACGCAGTACAACACGTTCACAAGCTGATCAATACCGGGCATGGACAGATCGACGATGCTGATCTCAGCAGTTACTTTGACAGTGTTCCCCACGCCGAGCTTCGGAAGTCGGTGGCTCGCCGGGTCGTCGATGGAGCAATGCTGCATCTGATCAAGATGTGGTTGGAGGCTCCGGTCGAAGAAACCGACGAGCGTGGGAACAAACGTCGGAGTACACGCAATCGGGACGAAGGTCGAGGTACTCCACAAGGGTCTCCGATCAGTCCCTTGCTCAGCAATCTATATATGCGACGGTTCGTGCTGGGGTGGAAGAAACTCGGGCACGAGAAGCGTTGGAAAGCGTACATCGTGAACTATGCCGATGACCTTGTCATCTGCTGTCGAGTTGGGGCGGAGCAAGCGCTGGCCGAGATGCGGATGATGATGTCGAAGCTGAAGCTGACGGTGAACGAAACGAAGACGCGGGTCTGTTATCTGCCGGAAGAGAGGTTCGATTTCCTGGGATATACGTTCGGGCGATGCTACTCGATGAGGAGAGGCCGGGTCTATGTGGGCACGGTTCCATCCCAGAAACGAGTGCAGCGCATCTGTCGCGCAATCAGCGACGAGACCGGGCGAGATACCGTCAGGCTGGCTCCGAAGGCGATGGTGGAAAAGCTCAACCGGATGTTGATCGGCTGGGCCAACTACTTCTGTCTGGGAGCGGTCAGCAAAGCCTACAGTGCGGTCGATCTACACGCCCGCCGCAGGCCGCGTCGGTGGCTATGCGACAAACACGAGGAAGCGCGGCCGGGCTATAAACGCTTTCCGAAAGCGTCTCTTCATTCTGTGTATGGTCTGGTGCAGTTACCACATCGTACTGCGAGCCTTCCGTGGGCGAAAGCGTGAGTCTTTTCCGAGAGCCGGATGCGGGAAAACTGCCAGTCCGGTTCGATGAGCGGGAACAGGAAACAGGACCATGTCAAACCGGACTGAGGGGATGAGGCGAAAGCCGAGTCACATGCCCACCGGGAGACTACAGTCACTGCGCCTGTTCTCGACTCTACTCCCGATTACGCTCATTGAGGGGTTTTGAGCGCTAAGGCCTGTTCTCGTCAGGTATCAAGTAAACTTCTCCATTGCTGCCTTTCGGTGATGGAGAGATGTTATGAGCGTGCGGCACATCCTGAGCCAACCAAAACGCGACTGGCAGGCTAAAGTGCCAGCTTCGGAAGCTGAAATCGCACACTTGCAATCACAGGCGAGAGCGGATTTGCCACTGGAATATCTTGAACTCTTGCGCTTCAGCAATGGAGGAGAAGGCCCTGTTGCCCTGCCGCCTTTATGGTTTCAGCTTTACGCAGCGAAGGATTGCATCGAACTTTGGCACGCGAATCAGCAAGTTCTTGAGCGATTTCCGACCTTCATATTCTTCGGCAGCAACGGCGGCCTTGAATCTATTGCGTTCGACCTGCGGGTCGGACCACCTTGGCCTATTGTCATGATTGACCAGATCGCAGGACCAGAAAGTGCGAAGGAAATTGCGCCCAACATAGCGGCCTTTATTGAAGCCATTGGCATTGAAGCCGACGGGCAAGGCTAACTGTTGGAACATCCCGATTACACTCATCTGCCTTCCCTGAGGGGATTTGAGTGAAATGGCCTGTTTTCGCCAGTTATGAATTTCTATTCCTACACAGGGGAAGCGGGCCGCTGCGGGTCTGGAATGGTGCTGGCGAGGGCCTACGCGGCTCCCCGCCAGCCTTCTAATCACTGAGCCAGGTAGCGCGCAACGGCGGCTTGAGCCTGGGATGTAACGGCACCAAAGCTGAAAATGCTACCCGCAGCGACGATTTTTCCGTCGCTCTGAATAGCCAGCGATGAAATCGCCGAGGCATTACTGCCCAGTGAAGTCGTTACAATGCCGCGAGCACCGAAAGTAGGGTCCAGCTTTCCGGCGCTGCTGTAGCGAGACAGCGCAAGATTTCCTGGCGAAAGCAAAAGAGGATTTTTCGGGTCCTCTGTTCCGGCCTGCCCGGCGGCGATGATGTCCCCATTGCTTTGGATGGCAACGGCGAAGGCAGTGGCATTCGGATTTGGTCCGAAGTTTGTAAGAATTCCTCCACCAGTGCCAAAGCTGGTATCGATGCTGCCATTCCCGTTGTAGCGTATCAGCCCGAAGCCGGTGCGGTTCGTTCCCGGTAGGAAATCAACTTGCTGGTGATTGCTCCCGCCACAATGAACTTGCCATCAGCCTGAAGCACGATACTGGAAACCGCTGCAACATCGGACGGGCCGAACGCGCCCCCAGAGGTAAGGCTGGCGATCTGTCCAAAGAGGCCAAAGGTTTTGTCCAGTGTGCCATTGGGGTTGAAACGCACAATGATCCCGTCGAGATTGAAGTCGAGCGCCTCGGAGGAGCTTGCAATCAGAATCTTTCCATCGGATTGCAGCGCAATCGCGGCTGCGCCTGAAAAAGGCAGAGCCGACACCCCACCAGTCCCAAAACTCGTGTCGAGTTGGCCGTTGCTGTCCACTCGCGCCAGCGCGTTACTTCCAATCATAAGAATTTTGCCGTCCTGCTGAAGGGCAATTGCTGCGCTTCGTGCGATGCCCGAGAAAAGGAGTTCCACATGGCCGCCGGTGCCGAAAGAGCTGTCTGCACTGCCATTGGAGTTGAACCGGGCGAGCGCTGTACCTCCACCGTCTGCGTTTGCCCCGGCCGTGGAGCCCACCAGAATTTTGCCGTCTGGCTGGATAGCGACACCGACCGGGACGGTACGGTCGACGCCGTAGATCACCACTCCAGCTGTTCCAAAACTTGGGTCAGGCGCGCCGTTGGTATTGAGACGCACGAGGGCAATACCGTTGTTCGATTGCTGGGGGTCGCCGGAAGGGGCCGCCAGGACAATCTTGCCATCCGTCTGCAACGCAACTCTCGTGCTGCCACCTTGCTCTCCTATCGGGTTCAGAAGAAATATGCCTTTGGTCGCGAACGTCGTATCCAGCTTGCCCGCTTGCGCCCAAGTCATACCCGTCACACTCAAGACTGCAATACAAATAAATAGACCGGTCTGCAATAGATTCGGCCGAAACAAGCTTTTCATTCGGGATTGGTTTTGCCCCCCAGAATTTGGCAGGGACTTCAAACAGATAACTCTTTTCATCGCTGTCGCTCCTTTAAGCATTGATGGCGTGTCCCCATCGTCAGGACCGATTAAAAGCACTCTCTCGCTAGATCGTGTCACCCCACTGTCAAGAGTTCGTCAAAACTTTTGGATTGCTCTCGCGCTGAACGAATGCGGAAGGTGAGAATCTAAAGAACGGTGGGAGTCGCCACCGATCAAGGGGCCTCGCAGCCGGTAAGAGCAATTACTTCTGCGCTCGGATTATGTGCCCCATTGTGCTGCATTTCCAGCAACTCGATCTAGTCGGTGGGCAGCTCTAGCTGTTGAAACATCGCGATAGCGCTCATTGACGCTTTCGCAGGGTTCTACATGCCCGACATTCCTTTTCCGTCCGAAAGGCGTAGCATTAAAAATCTTCGGGACACTAATGGGACACTAAGACGAAGGGCGAACCTTGGGTTTCGCCATACGTCGATAGAAGCCAAGTGATCGGGACTACAGGAACTGGCGGAGAGGGGGGGATTCGAACCCCCGATACAGGTGTTAGCCCGTATAACGGTTTAGCAAATGAATCGTTCTCGCCGCCCTCACTCGTATTCAATCACCTACGGTCGTACAGAATCTTCTCAGTCGGGCTCAGAGGCCCTCATTCGGCACTTATTGTGCTCCGTTTTGTGCTCCAGTCGACAGCTTCGATTTTGTCTTAGTGCACCGCGCTAGGACTACCTAGCAAGTACCTCCAACCCCTAAACGCTACCTTGACGGGCAGGAGCGTGACATCGAGGATTCACCTGCGGAGCGAAGCCGGACGGAGTATCATCTGGGGCTATGGCAAGACCGGCTGCCATTTCGGATGTACATCGCAAGCGCGGCAATCCCAATTGGGGGCGTCCCATTCCGGCCCGCCCCAGTCCTCGCCACCGAATTCGAACTGCAGGTCCGGCACTTGCGACTCACCGTCGACACGTATGTCTTCTCTGCTGAGCTGCGCCGGTGGTGCGAAGAGAACAGGAATCGTGTCTACATCCCCGAATGGCTGCTTGGGGAGTGGGGCATTACCGTAGATCCGAACGTCAGCAGAGCATCTCCATCTACCGCCTAACATCCCGGCGCCGAACTCGGCTTTGAATATCCAATCGACTACACCGCAGAGGCGATGCACAATAAGAGATGGAGAAGAACATGCCTGAGAAAGCCGCGCCGACCGGGGGATCGTCGAGACGTACTCTGAGGCGGACCTACTACGACATTCTTGGCGTTCCCATGGGGGCGAGCATTGACCAAATAAAGGATTCGTGCCGTCTCCTCACAAGGAAAACTCTGATGACCGATATCGCGTACAGGACGCTAACTGATCCAGAGAAGCGCCGGGAAACCGGACGCCACAGGTCGCTCCCACCAACCGCGGCGACATTTCGCTTCGCAGGGCCGAGGCTTTGCGCGTCTTAGCGGGGCGATAAATCGGGTGACGATGACCGCAAGCGCATAGATCGGATATTGAAGCTTGCAGATTTGCGCAAGGGATAGGCAGTCCTAGCCGCAAAAGTGGCCACCCGGAGACTCCCACGTGCGTTCGACTATTGACCAGCCTGAGAAATGAATGTCTCGGGAGGATCGAAGAAGCAGCGGCGCCAGAAGGCCTGATCCGAGAGTGTGCCGGCCTGCCATTGTTGGAGAGCGGGCAAAGTTGCCGCTGCCATTCCTCCATCTTCGGAATCAAAAATGAGCACCACCCCAGCCGCGGTGGTTGGAGCTTGCGTAAGCTCGGCGTATTCCTTTTCGAACAGGGATTTCGCGAACTCCAACTTCGCTCGCGAGCCGGTGTCAGAGGCGTTCCCGCTGGCCTTTTGCACGGTGAGGATCTTCACGGTTTTTCCTCGAAGCGGCTCCCACGTGCCGGGAAAAGACGCGATCTGTTCGTTCTTCACCTGAAAATGTTCGGTGTTAGCCGGCGCGGGTTCGTTTACAGCTTTCGCATCCGAGGCGGATGTTGTCGGCATTTCGAGGCCCGAGCGCCGGATCCATCCGCGAGAGAGGCCCGAGATTCGAACGTGAACCCAGCTCGCATTCATGTCGAGTATCTCAAACTCATCTTCGGCGGTGGCGAGAAACAAAACTTTCGCGCCTTCGATCGGACTCACCAGAACCGGCGTGCCGGACTTCTTGACAGCAACCAGATTGTTGGGGTGAGCCTGGTTGCGGAGAATCTCCTCCAGACCTTTCGCTTCCTTGGTGAGCTCTTCCATGTGCTTGTCAGCGACCGCCTTCTGCGTAGCCGACGAGGCAACCCGGTCCGAGGTGACAGCATTCCCCAGCTTGAACGAATTAGCCGACGTTGCGGAAGTTTTCGAGGCGGCGGTCGAGTCTGCGGGAACTTCGCCGCTTGGCATCGGCGCTGTGATCGTAGGCGCGGATGTATCGTTCTTGTTCTTAGGCTGGGAAGGCCCCGAGACAACGGGGAGATTCACGCCCGGGGCTGATGCTTTGCCGCGGAGCGCATCCTCGAGGAGGTCCAGAAAGTCGGTTTCCAGGCGACCGTTGGAGGGCAGCGCCTGATACCCGGACTTCGAGGGATCGGGATCCGCGAACCAAGCGCTAATTTTGGCGTCGACTCGCACCAGCGCTCCGCCGGAAGGCGTAGAACTCACCTGTACCGCGCATCGATAGTAACCACGTTGGAAGCGGTCCAACGAGCGATCGCCGAAAGTCGTAAAACCGTCTAGTGCCGGAAGCCGCCCCGAAGCCGAAGACTCAAGCTCCTTGAGAGTTTTCTCTACTGTGGGCTTCGACTGCGTAAAAGTGCGCTCATACGGAGCATCCTGAGCATCGCTGGGAAGTGCCAATAGCCACGCGACTGCGACGCAGAAGATAAGAAACACACCTCGCGCCGAAGCCTTGGGATAGGTTTGAGTCACGGCAGCGGCTCCAGTTGCTCGCGATGAATCCAACCGTGCTGCCCATCTTCCGTTTCCACGCCGTACCAGTAGGGAGTCGCGATGACGATCACAACTTCAGTTCCCGCGTCCAGAGACTTCAAATTCGAGGCAGTGTGGAAGGGAGCAGATTTGAGTTGGGCACCGGGAGCTTTAATCACCCGTTCCACCTGCTGGCGGAGATCCCGGACGTGCTGTTCCAAGCCTTGAACGGAAGTTTGTGCCTTGGCCAGGGCAAGAGCTTCATTCTCTTCACTCTTGCGTTCGAGTGCCTGCCGGGCTAGCTCTTGCTGCCGCTGTTTTTCGCCCTCCTGAGCCTGGCTCTTCTGCAATTCGAGCGCGTCGATGTGATCCTGAATATCTTTGTACTCGGCGCTTTCGACGGTGCCATTCGAGGGATGCGGGGTGCGGCGGAAATCCTCGACAAAAATCGCGTCGATGCGCAAAATGCTCTTGCTCGCGTCTTTACTCAGCACCACGTAGCGCACCGCGAGTGTGCCTTCGTCCCTGGTTTCCTTGAAATTCGCGGGTGCCAAAACCTTGGTGCGAACCTTGTAGAAGACGGTGCCTGGATCCTTCCATTCCGGAAACAAAGAGGAGGAAGTGGCCGCAGTAGCCTTATCGATGTATTTGTCCTTGTTGTACTCGAAGCTGCCCTGGATGATTCCGTTGTCGACGATAGCTTCGACCGCCTGCAGGACTTCGCTCGCTGGAACCTCGATTTCCGTGGAAAAGCCCTGGCCAAAATCTTCTTTCTTATGTGACCGAGCACCAAGCGAAGCAACCGCGAAGGCCAGCCAGAGAACCGAGAGCACAGCCAGCGCAAGCCTGTGGCCGGGCATAGCGGGGTGATTTACAGCGAGTGAGCATCCCCTGGCAACGATGAGATCGAGAATTCCTGCCCTCTTGTCGATGTTCCGCATGTACTCCAACTGCTGGCCGGTTCTTAGGTGTTTTGGCGATCGACGAAAAATGATCTCCGGTTTCTAGCTCTCATACTCTCGACCCGCGTCGGCTGTCAACTTTCTAATTCCCCGTTTTGCGCCCAACGCCGCCCTCGTGACAAGTTCCTGACAATCTTTTTACAAAATTTAGACGAAGTTATCACATTCGAATCCGGAAGAAATGGTACGGTCACCTGTTTGAAGCTTACAGACATGAAGAGAACACCGAAGCGCAAAGGGCAAACGGGCCGACCCAGGCTGTCGGGAAACGCAACCGGACCCAAGCGGTCGCGCGATCAGGCTGCTAGGAAGCAAGCGCTCATTCGGGCCGCGTTGGGGCTGTTTGCATCCAAGGGTTACGAGGTGACGACCACTCGCGAGATCGCCGCCTCGGCTGGCTGTGCGGAAGGCCTTATCCATCGTTACTTTAAGGGCAAGGCTGGTTTACTGGCGGCCATGATCGAACATCGGGTCCCGAAGGAAGTATTGGACTTGAGCCACCAACTAAGGCCCGCTGCAAACTTCGGGGATGAATTTCTGCGCCTGGTGGATCGGGAAGTCGAGCGCATTTGGGAAAGCCGTGACTTCCTGCGAGTACTGATCCCTCGCGCGATCGTTGATCCATCAGTAGGCAGTGTGATGAACAAGACGCTTATTTCGGTGCGCGCCAAGGCCATCTCGGAGCGCCTGAAACACTACGAATCTTGCGTGACATTACCGCAAGAAGCAACCGAGGCCTTGGCGCAGGCCGTTGGAATGCTCGGCCTGGTGTTCGGCTTTGTGCGGCCTGTGTTGCTCGGGCACGATCGCCTTCGGGCGAAGAAGATGGCAACCACGGTCGCCAAGATTTTCCTCAGCAACTCTGCGAATCCCCTAGTCGCCTGATCCGTCCTTCCGATTCAGGAGATCAATTTGTCTGATTTTTCCTTGACATCAATTCAACCAACGTGATACTAGTGCGTGCACGCGCGCTTAAAAATAGTTGTCGTTTGGCTTGCTATTCATGTGAGGAGGACCAGATGACCGCTCCTGCTATGCGTGTGTCTACCGAAGTACCGCGGACTCTCTGCTCTTCCCAGTGTCGTAAAACCTGGTCCTACAAAACCGTTTTCGGCGGAACCTTAAGGACAACGTCGTCGTTAGATTGCGAGAGGATGCCGAGGGTTGGCGTCCTCTGATTCGCCGGTAGTTTGCCTCTGTGATTTCGCACTTAGGAGGACTAGATGATCTCGCCCCGGAGAAATCTTGCGGGTAGCTTGCTGCTGTTATTGCTCGTCGTTGGCTGCTTCGAGGATGCTCACGCGTTGCCCGCCTTCGCCCGCAAGTATGGCTTGCGGTGTTCGGCATGCCACGAATCCTGGCCGATGCTGAATTATTTTGGACAAAAGTTCAAAGACAACGGCTATCAGCTCATGAACGATCGCGATGCCCCGATCTGGCAAAACCCCTCCTATTGGCCGGTCACCTTCCGCATCACGCCGATTTGGCACCGGGTAAGCACGGGCAGAGTGGCGGTCGACCAAGGAACCGGTATGAACAACGCAGAGGCGAGGATCGAACGCTCGGGCTTCGACCTGAGCGGGCTCGACTTCCACACCGGCGGAACCCTGGAAAAGAACTTCTCGTTTTACGTGCTGCCTTCGTCCGACAATACGGCAACTTTCCACTTTGAGACCGTCATGGGCCGTTTGGACAATCTGTTCGGCAGCTCCTGGCTCAATGTGAAGCTTGGTAAGTTCGAACTCGACAACCTGCTCTCTGAAAAGCGCATTTTGACGCTGACCGCTAACGGCGGAATTTATCAGACTTACCACTTCATCCCGCAGGGGGACGCTAATATCTACGGGCAGATAGGGAACAACCAGCTCGGCCTCGAGTACATGGGACACTCCGCGGACGATCGGACGCGGGTTTCCGCGGCCCTTATCAGTTCGAGTAATGGGAACACGGGACTGATCACCGGGTCTAACTCGTATTCGGGATTCTTTACCGCAAGCCAGGCTTTTGACGCCGGCAAATGGGGAGTGGAGCGTATCGGGTTCTACGACATGACGGGACTGGCGGCGACGATGTATAGGACTTCTGGCGGAGCGCCCATCCCGGGTTCGGGAATTGGCAACAAGGGATTCAATCGTGTGGGCTTCGTCGGACAATTCTACTTCGGCCCCCACTTCGACCTTCAGGTTGTTACACAGCACGGAGCGGACAACGCCTGGTTTGGACAGGGCTATGGCAACGCGATAAACCCAAGCAACGGAGCTGCGGGCACCCCTCTTCCCAACAACACGCCGGGAACGGTTCTTCCGGCGACCGCGCGGGCGCCGAGCTGGAACGGCGCCACCTTCGAAGCTCACTACGTATACAGTCCGCAGCTGATCTTCATCGGGCGGTTCGAGTTGGAACGAATGTCGCAACAAGCCACTGTGGGCACTGCCTCTAACTTTGGAAACATCACTACGTATACACTCGGCTACCGCTACAACCCCTTTATGACCAGCCGAGCGGGGTTCGCCTGGCACAACGAATACAACTGGCTGCACCAGGACGGGACCGGCCCGCAACCCGGCCAGAATTTGAACACAAGCGAATTGTTGATCGGCTTTGACTTCGACTTCTAGAAAGGAACAGCAATGCGGACAAAATCATTCCTGCAGTGTTCGTTGTTGATGAGCGCGGCCGCTGTTCTCGCGCTTTCCCTGCCCGCCAGGGCGCAACTCTCGACCGTTCAGCTGCAAGAGTGGCTGAATTCACCGGCAGCGACCAGCCATGTCGCCAATATCACCGGAAATGCCAAAGCTGCCGCCGCAACTTATCGCAGATACTGCGTTGGTTGCCACGGCGAGATGGGCGACGGCAACGGCGAGGTTGCGCAGTGGATTGAACCCCCTATGTACCCCAAGCCGCGCGATTTTCAGCTGGCAATATTCAAGTGCCGCTCCACTCCGACTGGAACCTTGCCCACGGATGAAGATCTCTTTGACACGATTGCCCGTGGTTTAGACCGCTCGAACATGCCTCCCTGGAATACGTTCACCAAAGATGAGCGCGCGAATCTAGTGGCATGGATCAAGCACTTCTCTCCGCGTTGGCAGAACGAAAAACCGGGAACGCCGATCCAGATTCCTCCGGAGCCGGAAGTAACGCCGGAGCGAGTCAAAGCGGGAGAGGAAGTTTACGGAAGAGTGCAGTGTTGGAAATGCCATGGCGTGCAAGGGACGGCTAACGGTCCCTCCGCCTCAACTCTTACGGATGATCTTGGCCGGCCAATTTGGGCGTACAACTTCACCGACGGATCTCGACCAAAGTGTGGTAGCACCGACCGCGACATCTACAAAATCTTCATGACCGGGCTGGATGGCACGCCGATGCCGTCATTTGCGGATAACATTAAACCGGATGAGGCGTGGGACTTAGTGTTTTATCTGCGTACGCTGCAGCCGCATAACGCGTTTAATGCCAAGGAAAGGCAGATCGCCAACCAGTTGGGATTGAAACCCGTTAGTCCACAATAATTCTTAGACCGAGCGAGGTCTTTCGTTCACCGGAGAGCGTCGATGAAAAAACAACACTATTCGAAGTTCGCAGTAATACTATCGGGGCTAGTACTCGTTGGCCTCGGAGCGCTAACCCTAAACCAAACGGTCAGCGCTGTCCCGGAAGGCTCAATTGCCGGGACCGTGAAGCTCAGTGGCACCGCTCCTCACATGAAGGGCATTGACATGTCGAAAGACCCCTACTGCGTGAAGCAACACGAGAACAGCCCGGTTACGTTGGAGAACGTCGTGGTTGGAACAAACGGTGGTTTAGAGAACGTCGTTCTCTATATCTCGGAAGGTCTGACCGGCAATGAGGCTACCGCAGTGCCTTCAAACCAGCCGGTTTTTGACCAGAAGGGTTGCCAATATATCCCGCACGTCCTGGCAATGGATGTCGACCAGAAATTCCAGGTCACCAGCAGCGATCAGACAACTCACAACATCCACCCGCTGCCCAACGCGATGACCGGCAATATCCCTTGGAACAAGTCTCAGCCGCCAGGAGCTCCGCCCATCGTGACGAGCTGGAAAACGACGGAAATGATTCCGGTGAAATGCAACATTCATCCCTGGATGCATGGCTACCACGCTGTGGTCAAGGGCCCCTACGCGACCACAGACAAAGACGGCGCTTACACAATCCGTGGTGTTCCCGCGGGCAGCTATACGGTGACAGCTTGGCAGGAGGATCTGGGAACTCAGACCCAGAAAGTGACCGTAGCTACCGGTAAACCGGCGGCCGCGGATTTTACGTTTAAGGCGAAGTAGAGAGCCGAACATACTCAAGACCGCCGCGCGAGAGCCATGCGGAGGCTTTGCAGTAGGCTCATCAAACCGGATAGAAAGCCGGTCAGAGGTGAACCATCAATGGCGAAGTTCTTTGCGGTCACCATTATCGTAATCGCAATAGCGTCCGCGATTCCCATCCTCCGGCACACTTGGGTGGCGCCCGAGGACATCTCGACGCATGGTGCTCTGATTGATGAGCAGATGTCAGAGACCATGGCTGAGGCTGGAATCTCGTTTCTCGCTGCCCAGTTCATCTTGGCTATTTTCATTTGGCAGTTCTCGAACCCACGCCCGGACGCGAAGATTAAGACCTTTCCCGGCGGCGCCAAGGGTTTGGTGATTGCTGCAATGGTTCTGGTGGGCGCGGAAGTGATGGCCCTCGGAATTTTCGGAGTGAAGGCTTGGGCTGACGTATATTTCACCGCACCGTCGGCCAACGCCATGCCGGTTCAAGTCCAGGCCGGGCAGTTCGCGTTTTACTTTCGCTATCCGGGCCCCGACCGAACGTTTGGCCCGCTTCACCCCGACCTCATCAACGAAGCTAACGAGAATTTCTTTGGTCTTGATACCACCAACGACCCCGATTCCAAAGACGACATCGTAACCGCGGAGATGGCGATCCCAGTGAACCGCGAAATCCATCTGCTCATGCACTCAAAGGATCTTGGGCATTCCTTTTATGTGCGGGAGTTGCGGGTTCAACAGGACTTTGTCCCCGGCCTGGACGTCTCTCTTCATTTCACAGCAACTAAGGTCGGGAAGTACGAAATTGTCTGCACCCAGCTTTGCGGCCTGGGACACTACAATATGAAGGCATACCTCGAGGTTATGTCCCAGGAAGACTATGACAGTTGGCTGAAGAAAGAAGCGGCAATCCAGTAGCTCCCGTCCACTTGCATTTAAGTGAACGAGACATCTCTTTTGAGGTGAGCCCATGCACGACATGTCAGCACATGCGGTACAACACCACGCCCCCCCCAACAACTTTCATTCGGAAGCACGTTTTCAGCCTGGACCACAAGGTCATTGGCAAGCAGTATTACGCACTCGCTCTGCTTGCTGCCCTGGTTGGAATGGTGCTTTCCTGGCTGATGCGCATCCACTTGGGTTGGACCGCCGCGGCGATCCCCGGCCTGCAACTGCTTTCGAAGGATGGCGCACCCGGTGGCGTGATGACGCCCGAGTACTATCTGCAATTGATGACCATGCATGGCACGATCATGGTCTTTTTCGTGCTCACCACGGCGCCCTTCGCGGCCTTCGGCAATTACTTCCTGCCCATCCAGGTGGGCGCGGAAGACATGCCGTTCCCGCACTTCAACATGATGTCGTTCTGGGTCACGTTCGTAGGCTTCTTGGTTCTGATTGCGGCCTTCTTCGTGGGCGACGGTCCGTCTCTCGGTGGCTGGACCCAGTATGCGCCGCTCAGTGCGGTGGGTTCGGTTGCGGGTCCGGGCGAAGGCACGGGCACGATTCTATGGGCAACTTCGATTGCTCTCTTCTGTGTCGGCCAGTTGCTGGGCGCATTGAACTTCATCCCGACGACGCTCGATCTTCGCGCCAAAGGTATGAGCATGATGCGCATGCCACTGACCGTGTGGGGCTGGTTCATTACGTCCTGCATGGGTCTCACAGCGTTTGCCGTATTAATGCCCGCCGTCATTCTGCTCATTCTCGATCACGTAGCCGGAACCAGCTTTTTTGTCCCATCCAATCTGGTCATTAACGACCAACTGCAGCCGCACTCGGGTGGATCGACTCTTCTCTGGCAGCACCTGTTCTGGTTCTTCGGACATCCGGAGGTCTACATCGCGATCGTGCCCGGTATGGGCATCGTTTCCCATGTTCTGATCACCAGCATGCGCAAGCCGATGCTTAGCCACAGAGTGATCATTTACTCCATGGGAGCCCTTGCCGTCCTCAGCTACATGGTCTATGGGCATCACATGTTTGTCAGCGGGATGAATCCGTTCTCGTCGCTGGCATTCTCCTTCCCTACTCTGGTCATCACCATCCCCTCCACCATCTTAGTGCTGATGTGGATCGGAAGCTTGTACGGCTCGAAGTTGCGTATCACCTCCGCTTCGCTGTTCGCGCTGGGCTTCGTTTCCATGTTCGTCAGCGGCGGAGTGAGTGGCTTCTTCCTGGCGCAGCCCTCGATTGACATCATGCTGCACGCGACCTACTTCGTGGTTGGCCACTTCCACATGGTGATGGGTGTCGCGGCAATGTTTGGCATCTTCTCCGCAACTTACTTCTGGTTCCCCAAGATGACCGGACGAATGATGAACGAGACTTTGGGGAAGATCCATTTCTGGCTGAGCTTTGTGGGCACGTATTGCATCTTTATGCCATTCCATTACCTGGGAATGGCGGGGAATGTGCGCCGCTATTCGGCGTTCGTGGTTGAGTACCTGCAGCCGCTTATCCCAGTGCATCGCTTCATCACCGTCGCTGCCCTCATCACGGGTGCTGCCCAGTTGATTTTTGTCTATAACCTGATTCACAGCCGGTTCTGGGGCGAACCGGCGCCAGATAATCCGTGGGAAGGCACATCCCTAGAGTGGAGCACGCCCACCACGCCTCCGCCGCACAACAATTTCGGTGATCATCTTCCGGCGGTCTACCACGATCCCTACCAATACGGGGTGAAGTGTTCGACTGGCGACTACGTTATGCAGGCCTCGCCAGAGCAAGTTGCAACCGTGAACGAAGAGAAGTAACCAGAGCAATACCGAAATCTGCAGCAAGGGAGTCTGGTGCGTTATGGCAACTACGGTTCATCAACCACCGCAAATCGATTCAGGTCGTTTGCCGGAGACAAGTCATTCCGGGAACGGCGGCTGGCGGAACCTGGTTCCGGAGGATGGCGATCTGCGAGTGGTGCAGCACTACTCGCCGCCGGCGTCTTCAACTGCCATCTGGGTAGTGCTTTTCGCCATTACGATGATGTTTGCCGCCCTTACCAGCGCGCTAGTCGTTCGCAAAGGTGCGTCGCTGGACTGGCGGCATTTCACCTTGCCGTCAATCCTCTATTTCAACACCGTTCTGCTCCTGGTCAGCAGCGTGACCCTGGAAGTCTCGCGTCGCCGGGTCGCTACTTTCATGGGAGGTTTGAGAAGTCAATCGGAGAGCCCGGCACGCTGGCTCTACGTCACATTATTTCTGGGCCTGCTTTTTGTGGCTGGTCAGTACATCGCGTGGCTGCAACTGAGTGCCCAAGGCGTTTTCCTGGCCACAAATCCCAGTAGCTCGTTTTTTTATGTGCTCACCGCTGCCCATGCGCTGCATGTTTTGGGAGGCTTGGCCGGGATCGTCTACGTCATACGTAAGCTCAGCAAGTCGGTCCTGCGGCGGAGCACGCTGGATGCGACCGCGCGCTACTGGCATTTTATGGATGTCCTTTGGGTATATCTGCTGTTGCTGCTTTGGATGAAGCTTTAACGCACTGAATAACTAGGAGGCGCCGTGAGCCAAGCCGATTTGACGATGCAAGGGCACTCCGCAGGCCTGACAGCGGGAACCCCCTTTTCAATGCCCACTAAGAAGCTGGCGATGTGGCTGTTCATCATCGCTGACACCATGACGTTTGCCGCGTGCCTGGTGGCCTACGGGTTCCTGCGCAATGGCACTCCCAACTGGCCAAGACCTTTTCACAGCATCACCAACGTCGCGGTGATGACATTCATTCTTCTGACGAGCAGCTTGACCATGCTGTTCGGAGTGCAGGCAGCGAAATCAGGGGATAAGGCGGGAGCGTTTCGATGGACCATGATCACCGCGGCAGCGGGCATTCTCTTCGCCCTGCTCCACTTCCGTGAATGGCTGGCGCTTATTGGCGAAGGCATGACGCTCTTCAAGAATCCGTGGGGAACCGGACTGTTTGGCGCCTCATTTTTTAGTATCACCGGTTTGCACCTCACGCACGTTACGTGTGGCGTAATCGCTCTCGTCGCTGTGGGCCTGCGCTACAAAGCTGGCCGTTACAATGCCGACGATCTCGAGATTCTGGGT
>Ga0207012_1105_pt1 | contig 17250 bp, 14 predicted proteins | sample Alteio_BWMinCont_80_FD_153471 | JGI IMG/M metagenome (GOLD analysis project Ga0207012, IMG submission 153471) | Enriched cells from forest soil in Barre Woods Harvard Forest LTER site, Petersham, Massachusetts, United States -... | ecosystem: Environmental > Terrestrial > Soil > Temperate forest >...
TTACTCTTCTAACCAGGGAGGAGGCGCCCAAGTCATTAATAACCAGGGAATGCTGGCGGGTTACGCCGACACTTCCACCCCCGATCCTTTTGCCCCAAATTGCGCCAACCCAGACTGCTTTGTCTCGCATACATTTCGCTGGCAGGAGGGCGTGCTGACTGACTTGGGAGCAATTGCCTACAGCAGCAGCTTCGCTGCGATCAATGATCTCGGATGGATTGCTGGAGGATCGGAGAATGGCCTCATTGATCCGCTGACTGGGTTCCCCGAAGGCGTAGCTGTCATTTGGGAAGGCGATCAGCTCATAAACCTTGGAACGCTGGAAGGTGGATATGAGAGCTACGCGACGTCCCTCAACGACTCGGGCCAAGTAGTCGGATTTGCCGGAAACCTTGTGTCCGATCCGTTCTTCGGAACACAAGTCCGCACCTTCCTCTGGGAGAAGGGAACGATGCAAGACTTGGGTACTTTGGGCGGTCCCGATTCTCCGCCCTTTGAGAACATAACCATCAACGAAAGCGGGCAGGTAGCTGGATGCTCCTTTACAAACTCGACGGTGAACCCCGTGACCGGGATTCCAACCACTGACCCGTTCCTCTGGGAGAAGGGGAAAGGGATGACGGATCTCGGCGCCCTCGGAGGCACTGTGGGTGCCCCCAACGCCATGAACAACCGAGGTCAAGTCGCCGGCAATTCGAACCTTGCGGGAGACCTGACATTTCACCCTTTCCTCTGGGATAAAAAGAACGGGATCACGGATTTGGGTACCTTGGGAGGCGATAACGGCACAGCGGACCAGATCAGCGCGGCCGGGGACGTTGTAGGTAAAGCCGATTTACCAGGCAGTCAGCTACACGACGGGTTTCTCTGGAGAAAAGGCAAAATGACTGACCTCGGAACCCTACCGGGTGACCCATGCACCAGGGCGAATTGGATTAACGAGGAGCGCCAAATCGTGGGCAACTCGTCGGATTGCACCAACCCTTTTCATGCGATTCTGTGGGAAGACGGAGGTCCCGCAATCGACCTGAATACTCTGATCCCACCGAACTCAAGTCTGCAATTAACGAACGCACTCGACATCAATGATCGGGGAGAGATTGCGGGAGTAGGACTACCTGCCGGATGCCAGCCTGTCGATGTGGATACTTGCGGGCACGCCTTCTTCCTCATCCCCTGTGGCCACGGCCACGCTGACGGGAAGGAGTGCGAAGATAACCTCGGTAATTCAGCGCCCGCGACGCAGAGGCCGACGGTGATGACTCCACATAGTCCAGCGCCCAACCAAAGGGTTGCTCCGTTCCGCACACCTTTGATTCGTGGTCATCGGACGGGTGGAGGCGCCTAAGCTAACAGACTGAAGCTCAAAAGTATGATGCAGACCCGAGACCGATTGTGCGGGCCAAGGGGCGGGCGAGACGCCCGTCCTTTTTTTGGGGTAACTTGGGGGGCGATGGCCAACGGGCACAGATGGAGTTGTCCTTCGGGTATCTGAGCGGGTGGGGGGATGGCTGTTAGACTCGCGAATTATGGCGGTAATTGTTGAGGAGACGCCCGTAGTCGGAGCCGATAAGGTTCATGCGCTGGTGCAGTTGCTGCGGACCCGGTCTTATGAAGAGATTCGGCAGCGGATGTATGACAATCCGCCGGGGAGTCCGTGGTGGTCGGCTTGCAAGATCGAGCTGGATATTCGCAATGGGGAGCAGATGGCGGCGGCGCTTTCGGCGACTTCGCATGTTTTGGAGAAATTGCGGGGGTCGACACAACACTTTGAGCAGCTGGCTGAAACCCTGCATGAGAGCACCAAGGAAGTGATCGAGATGCTGGCGGGGACCAAAGAGGCAGGGCGGCGGTTGGAGATTGCGGTTTATGTGACCATCGGGATCACGCTGGTGCAATTGTTTAATTTGATTTTTGAGGTGTTTCGGAAACGGTAAGGGTGAGAGCAGTGTCTTGTCTCGGCCCGTCCTTCGGCCCCGCTGGGGCTTTTCCGTTTCCTGCTTTTTCTCACACGGACTACGAGGGTGCGGAAAAACTCGTTTTGAACTCAATCCTCGCCTCAGGGGCTAAAGCCCGCACTTGTTTTCAGCACTTTGCGGCACGAGTAAACTCGTGCCCTCCCGATTCGATACGTCCGGAGGAGTTTTTCTGCAGCCTCTTACGCCGTGGGCTGTATTCTTGCGCCGCTTCGCGGCTGGAGTATGGAGGCCGACCGGGGAGTTTTCGTTGTGCGCGCGAGATCCTTCGCGGACTTTGTCCGCTCAGGATGACGTCGGAGTTTGGTGTTTGGAGGGCGTGAGCGGTATCGAGGAGTGGAATATGCCAGGCCGACATGTTTACTTGGCCAGGGCGGCTAGCGCGTTTCTGAACATGGCTTCGAAGGATCCGTCTTTTCCGTTCTTTGTGATTGACGCCAGGGCGCGTTCCGCGGCTGGGCGCTGGTAGCCTAGATTCACGAGGGCTGAGAGTACGTCCTCTTCCATTGCGGTCATGGTTGGGGCGGCGGGGGCTTCTCCTATTTGTACCGGTGGGAGCTTGTCGCGAAGCTCGAGGACCATGCGTTCGGCGGTTTTTTTGCCGATGCCGGGGATGCGGGTGAGGCGGGCGATGTCGTTGCCGCGGATGGCTCCGACCATTTCGTCGGCGGGCATGCCGCTGAGGATCGTGATGGCCAGCTTGGGGCCGATGCCGCTTACGGTGATCAGCTTTTCGAAGAGTTGTTTCTCGGCGGGTCGGAGGAATCCGTAGAGGGCGATTTGATCTTCGCGGACGTGGGTGTGGATGTGCAGGGCGACCTCGCTGCCGAGGCTGGGCAGGTCGGAGAATGTTGGGATGGTGATGGTGACGTCGTAGCCTACACCGGTGGTTTCGACAACCACTTGGTTGGGGTGCTTGGCGAGGAGGCGTCCGCGGAGATGGGCGATCATGCTGCGGATATTGTAGCTGGTTTCGCAAATGATCTTTCGCCCCAATGGGGCTGGTGTATTTTCGTGCTTTTTCCCACGGCTTGCGCCGTGGGCTGCATTCTTACGCCGCTTCACGGCTATTTGTCCGGACCCAGTCCGACAGATAGAAGGATGCAGTTCGATTATTGTTTTCCGTCATGCGCGCATTCGGCCCACCAGGAATGCGTTTGCCGTTCTATATCGTTGTAATGGAAGTACTCGCACGATTGCCCCTTCCTCTGTCCTATCCATTGCGGGGGCTGACCGTCGATTGGACAGACATTCTTATGGCCATTACATCCTGCGAAGATGAGCAGGCTGGATATGAGCGCGGTGCGCATGGCAGTTGATTTCAAAATAGCGAACTTTGTTTTCGGTTTGGGGTGATGCCGAAATGTTCGTAGGCCAGTTGGGTGGCAACTCGTCCTCGCGGAGTGCGGTTTAGAAACCCGATTTGGATCAGGAAGGGTTCGTAGATTTCTTCGATGGCGTCGGGCTCTTCGGCTAGTGCGGCTGCGAGCGTGTTTAGTCCCACGGGGCCGCCCTGATATTTTTCGATGATGATCAGGAGCAGCTTGCGATCGACTTCGTCGAAGCCGTAGCGATCTACTTCGAGCATCTGCAAGGCGGCTTGGGCAGTGGGCAAGTCGATCTTTCCGGCGCTTCGCACCTGGGCGTAGTCGCGGACGCGGCGCAGCAGGCGATTGGCGATTCTTGGCGTGCCGCGGGAACGGCTGGCGATCTCGAGGGCTCCGGGCTTGTCGATTTCTACGGCCAGGATTTCCGCCGAGCGTTCGACGATGATGCGCAGATCTTCGTGGCTGTAAAACTCGAGGCGCAGCACGATGCCGAAGCGCGAGCGCAGCGGCGAAGAGAGCAGGCCGGCACGTGTGGTTGCGCCGATGAAGGTGAACGGCTGCACATCCATGGTGTGGGTGCGGGCTGAGGGACCTTGGCCAATGATGATGTCGAGTTTGTAGTCTTCGAGGGCGGAGTAGAGCAGTTCCTCGAGCGTGGGTTGCAGGCGGTGGACTTCGTCGATGAACAGGACTTGCTTGTTGCGGACGTTGGTGAGGATTGCGGTCAGGTCGCCTTTGATCTGCAACGTGGGGCCTGATGTCTGCTGAAACGGCACGCCTAGTTCGTTGGCGATGATTGTGGCCAGCGTCGTTTTACCGAGGCCCGGAGGACCGTAGAGCAGGACGTGATCTAGGGCTTCGCCGCGCGAGCGTGTGGCTTCGATGGCTACGGCCAGATTCTCTTTGACTTTCGATTGTCCGATGAACTCGGCCAGGCGCTGCGGGCGCAGTTTGAGTTCGAAGGAAGAGTCGTCCTCGACCGGGGCGGCCGAGACGATGCGCTCGCGGTCTTGCGGAATTTTGGGGACATTCCTCAGCGTGGCCACTGGACGGATGTTACCAGTTCTCGGTTGTGGGTTGCCAGATTGTCGGGGATTCACCAACTGGGTACGAATCTGGCGAAGTTGCTCGAGCCTGGCGTTCTATTGCTCGGGATACCAGTTCAGCAAGCGGACCTCGATGCCGGTGCCTTCCAACGCCTTTTGAAAGACAGTGAGATCAGATCCGCGGTAGTGATAGGGGATGACAATCTTCGGGTGAAAGGCTTTGACCGCATCGGCAGCCTCGTCGGGTGGCATGGTGTAAGGCAAATTCATGCAGACGAAAGCCACGTCGATGTTCTTGAGGGCGCGCATCTCGGGAACGCCCTCGGTGTCGCCGGAGAAATAGAAACGCTTGCCGCCGTAGGTGAGGACGTAGCCATTACCGCGTCCCTTGTCGTGGAAGAGTTTTCCCGGTTCGGGGCCGCGTTTCAGGTTGTATGCGGGGATAGCCTCGATGGTCCAGGCTTGCCAGGTTTTCGTTTCCCCATTGGCAATGGGCTTGGCAGCGGTGACGGTTTGGACCACAGCCGGCGGGGCGAAGATTTCTGTTCCCGGCTTGCTGACTTCCTTGATTGAATCGGGATCCATGTGGTCGCCGTGAATGTCGGTGATCAGAATGAGGTCTGCTTTGGGGAGTCCTGAGAATTTCACGGGTTTGGCGGGATCCAGGTAGATCGTTGTTCCTCCCGCCTCGATCAGCGTGCTGGCGTGATTCAGAGGAGTGATCTTTACGGGGCCGGCGGATGTGGGAAAGACTTGCGTGTCAGTTGCTGAATACCCAAGCGCCGACAAGGCGAAAAGAGAGCAGATAAGAATCAGGATTCGTTTCATGAGGACCTCGTGGGATTCTAACCTAAGTTTGACATTGTGACACATAATGTGTCACAATGCCACCATGCCTTCTGTGAATTTACGCCAACTCCGCGACACCCGTCGCCTGAAAGCTTGGCTCAGGGCGGGCAGCACCGTCGAGCTCCGGGAGCGCGACCGCGTCATCGCTCGAATTGTTCCCGAGAAGACGGAAGGAAAACCGGCGAAATGGCCAGACTTCGAGGCTCGTGCCAAGAAAATATTTGGCGACCGAGTTTTAACCGCCGTGGATGACTTGATAAAGGACCGAGGGCGTTTCTGAGTACCTACGCCGATACGAGTTTCCTCACATCGCTCTACATGCGGGACGAGCATTCCGCAGCCGCGGTGGAGCGGATGAAAGAGAAACCCGGCATCTGGTTTACCCCTCTTCACTCTGCGGAATGTTCTCATGCGATCGCCAAACAGGTTTTTTATCGCAAGATTTCGCAAGCTGAGGCGGATGCTGTCTTCGACACCGTGAAGCACGACCGAGCGGATGGCTTGTGGCTTGAGACGGCAATGCCTGAAAACGCCTTTGAGGTGTGCGCCGACCTGGGCCGCCGCTATGGCTCGAAACTCGGCACAAGGACACTGGATAGCCTGCATGTCGCCTGCGCCCTCGAACTCAGAGCGGAACGATTCTGGACCTTCGATGAGCGGCAGGCTAGGTTGGCCAAAGCCGCTGGGTTGAAGATCCCATAAGTTCGCGTGGGGACAGCCGCCCTCGGCTGTCCAGTCGAGCGTAGCTCGACAGTTTCAGTCTCTCCCCGTCCCCAATTGTGACCCGGTGTATCATTCCGGGCATGGCAAAACTGACAGTTAATGGAATTCGGGATATGTTCTACGTGAATGAATTTGCTGACCGCCTAAAATTTCACGACGCCGAAACGTTCGAAAAATTATTCGGATAAGACGTTTTCTCCGTTCTATTCTTCTTCTTCCTTCACATCTCCCCGCGCCGCTTTTGCTTTCTCGATGATCTTTTCCTGCAGGAGCCCCGGTACGGCGTCGTAGTGGTGCATTTCCATGTTGAAGCTGCCGCGGCCCTGGGTCATGGACGTCAGATCGACGCCATAGGTCAGCATTTCGGACATTGGTACTTCGGCCTTGACTACCGTGTTGCCGCCTTTGTTGTCCATGCCCTGGATGCGTCCACGGCGGCTATTGAGGTCGCCCATGATGCTGCCGGCGAACTCGTCTGGAACTGTGATCTCGGCGGCCATGACCGGTTCGAGCAAGGTGGGCTTGGCCTGCTCCATAGCTTTCTTGAAGGCGATGCGGCCCGCCATCTGAAAGGACATATCGTTGGAATCTACATCGTGGTATGAGCCATCGTAGAGGATTACCCGGAAATCGACCACGGGATATCCGGCCAGATAGCCCCGTGACGCTGCGTCTTTGATTCCCTTTTCGATGGCCGGAATATAGTTTTTCGGGATTGCGCCGCCGAAGATATCGTTGACGAATTCGAACTCGCCTCCGCGGGGCAGCGGTTCCATCTTGATTTTGCAATCGCCGTACTGGCCGTGTCCGCCGGTTTGCTTCTTGTGGCGCCCCTGGACGTCGGCTTTGCCGCGAATGGTCTCGCGGTATGGCACCTTGGGCGCTTTCAGGATCACTTCGGTGTGGTAGCGCTTCTTCATCTTCGAGACGACGACTTCGATGTGCTGCTGGCCGGTTCCGGCAATCAGGAATTCTTTGGTTTGGGGATCGCGGAAGAAGCGCAGCATGGCGTCTTCCTCCATGAGTTTGTGAATGCCGGGGCCGAGTTTGTCTTCATCGGCGCGGCTCTTGGGCTCGATGGCGAAGGTGATGGCCGGCTCCGGTAGATGAACTTTCGGATATTGAATGGGCGCGCTCTTGTCGCCCAGCGTGTCTCCGGTGAGCGTGTCTTTCAGTTTGGATACGGCTCCGATGTCTCCTGCGTGCAACTCGGTCACGGGGACGGCGGTCTTGCCCTGCATGATGGAAATGTGTGCTAGTTTCTCTTGCGTGTTGCGGGTGAAATTCTGCACCGTGGCATCGTTTTTCAGCACGCCGGAAAATACTTTGAAATAAGAAATCCGTCCGGCGAAGGCATCTGAAATCGTTTTGAAGACGTAGAGCGAGACTGGCTCGGCGTCGGTTTCGTGGCGCTTCGGCGGTTCGCCATTTCCTGAAGCAGCAGCTTCTCCCTGCACCCATTCGTGCTCCGAAGGAGCGGGCGTGTAGTCGACGATGAAGTCCATCACCCGGTCGGCGCCGACGTTCCCCAGACCTGACCCGAAGATTACAGGGAAGATCTTGTCTTCGCGGATGGCGTTGTGCAGCGCTGGGATCAGATCTTCGACTGGAATGGTCCCTTTCTCGAAGAACTCTTCCATCAGCTTGTCGTCGCCTTCGGCGATCAGTTCGACCAGTTTCTCGTGGGCTTCCTGAGCTTGGTCTTTCAGATTCGCGGGAATCTCAGTTTCCTTGCCCTTGCCGTTGCCTCCCAGTTCGTAGGTGTACGCCTTCATCTGGACCAGGTCGACAACTCCGTTGAAATTCTTTTCTTTACCGATGGGCAGCTCCAGAGGAATTACGGCTCGACCGAAAGCGTTGGTCAGCGATTCCAGCACTCGCTCGGCATCGGCGCGTTCGCGATCCATGCGGCTGGCCACGATCAGTCTCGGGGTCTTGAATTCTTCGCAATAGTTCCAGACCCGCTGGGTGACGACTTCGACTCCGGCCACGCCGTCCACCACGACGACGGCTGCGTCGACTACGGGCAGCACCATTTTGGCTTCGTGGACAAACATGTTGAATCCGGGCGTGTCGACGATATTGATCTTGGTTTTGCCCCACTCGACGTATGCCAGGCCGGCCGAGATCGACATCTTACGGGCGATCTCTTCGTCGTCCCAGTCGGTGGTCGCAGAGCCGTCGTCGACCCGGCCCAGGCGCGGGGTAGCGCCGGAGGTGTACAGCATGGCCGATACCAGCGAGGTCTTCCCAGCATGCCCGTGGCCGACCACAGCGACATTTCGAATGTTCGCGCCTTCGTAAACTTTCACGGGATTACTCCTTCACCAAAATCACGCGGGCAACATCCGCTCGCGGCCAGCAGCAGCTCAATCTTCTGATCTGCAATCCTTAGTGCGGCGGACCCATAAAGAACAAATGAAGAGGATAGTCTACAGGCCAGCATCGAGCAGCCTACCAAAACTAAGGATGCTAACACGCCTGCACTCGGCGTCTCAACCCGCAATCGGGCCTGCCACTTTTCGGTTCGGGCCGTGTATCATCAAATCGCCATGCTGGGCGGTCGCACTGACGAACCTTGGTCTAATGAACAATGGATCGCGCAATATGCGGGCAGCCATCAGCATCCGGTAAACCGGGTGTGCCATACCCTGGGGATACCGGCGATTCTGGTTTCACTGGCCTTGTTCCTCGCAGGCATCTTCATTCACCGGTTGTGGATTTATGCGCTTGCGCTTTTCCTCGTGGGATGGACGCTCCAATTCATCGGCCACGCGTTCGAGCGGAAAGAGCCTGAGTTCTTTCACGACTGGCGTTTCTTGTTTGTGGGTGTGCGCTGGTGGTGGGCCAAGATTCATGGCAGAGCCTAGAATCGCTCACTGGTTGCAGCAACCTCCGTCATTTAACCATCAAGGCAGGTGCGATGTTTCCTCAGCTCACTCAATTCGCGGACTTGGGGTTTCTGGCGCTCAGGCTTATGGTTGCAGTCATTTTCATCACCAGCGGCTGGGGCCATGTTACCAAGTCCCATGCGAGAAGCAAAAGCATCGGCATGAGCCAGGGCTTTACTATTTTTCTAGGGCTGGCGGAAATCACGGGAGCGCTGGGTGTTGCTTTTGGTGTTCTGACGCAGCTTGCTGCGCTGGGATTGATCCTGGTGATGCTGGGCGCCATTCAGAAGAAGATCTTTGTCTGGCATACCGGTTTCTGGGGCGAGAAAACCTATGGCTGGCACTATGACTTGATGATCGTAGTGATGAACCTGGTGATAGTTTTTACCGACGGCGGGCGCTGGGTGTTGATAAAATAGTGGGAATATATAGCGTCCTCTGCGGTTATCTTCGACAGGTGCTAGAACTTGAATACCTTTGGGCCTATGCAAGGATTTAACCCAGGTTTGACAATTTCGCGACGTTTGTCCGCGGCGGAGGTTGTACACTATTTCTCCGGTAACCGGCGAAGCCGAGAAAGCTTACGCTCCGCTGAAACCGATCTCTTTCTACACCGTCTAAGCACGATTTAAGGTTTATGCATCGTCTGACTGCCAGATTGTTGCTGGTTCTGCTGCTGGTGGGTGTGTTTGTCCCGGTGGCTCTGGCGATCTCTGCCACGCCGCCGCACGCGTGCTGCACGCGGAAGCCGATGCACGGCCGTGCTTCCCACGATGCTGAGTTTCAGGCTCCTCCTGGGTGTTGCCAGCACGACTGTTGCCGTCCGTTGACCGTTTCTCAATGGGCGCACGTGACTCCTGGGGCTTGCGCGGAAGTCACGCCCGCGTCCGCGACTCTGGAATCTGAGCGGCAAGCGAGTCACTTCGCCGTACCCGTCAACTACGCGCACTCCGGTCGTGCTCCTCCGCAATTCTCCATCGCCTGATTCCGTGCTGAAAACGCGCGTCCCAAGCTGCAGAGAAAAAGCTCAGCGGCTGAAGCCTGGCGGATTTTCGGCTTTGCCGGCACGACTGAAGTCGTGCCCTTCCCAAGAACGGATGCAGAACCGCGCCGCTTTCCACAGCGCCTTTTGGTGGGTGGGGGGTTGGTCATCGCTTCGGAGAATTCATGCGTCTTGCTCTTATTTCCTACCTTGGCGGCTTCCTTCTGCTCGCCACGAGTGCGGGTGCCACGATCTTCGGCTCGGTCCGCGGGATCATCCACGATCCGCAGCACCGTCCGATTCAGGGTGCGATGGTGATGCTGAAAGCAAAATCATCCGATTGGTCCAAGAGCGCGAACACGGACGCGAATGGCAACTTCGAATTCAACGCCGTGCCGGTTGGCGAGTACTCGGTCATTGTCGCCAACCCTGGTTTTGTCCAGGCCGCGCAGGAGGTCAGGGTTGCCTCGGGCACCGAACCCGTGGTGCATTTGCAGCTGCGTGTGGCTGTGTCCAATGAGACGGTCAATGTTTCCGCCCCGCCTGTAATAGCGCCGACGGACTCGGTTACGCCCACAACCATCGTGAACCGGACTGAGATCCAGCAAACCCCGGGGGCGGTTCGCACCAATAGTCTGGCGATGATTACCGATTACACTCCCGGCGCCTACGTCACCCACGACCAACTGCACATGCGCGGAGGCCATCAAACCAGCTGGCTGATCGATGGCGTTCCCGTGCCCAACAGCAATATCGCGTCCAACCTTGGAGCGCAGTTCGATCCCAAGGATATCGACTATCTCGAAATCCAGCGTGGCAGCTACAGCGCGGCATATGGGGATCGCACGTACGGCGTGTTTAATATTGCCCCGCGCACTGGCTTCGAACGGAACAATGAAGGCGAGCTGATCCTGAGTGCGGGCAGCTTTTTCCAGACCAACGATCAGTTGAATTTTGGCAGCCATACTCAGCGTTTCGCCTATTACGCCAGCGTCAATGCGAATCGCAGCGATCTCGGCATTCAGACGCCGGTTCCGCAGGTGGTTCACGATGCGGAAAATGGCATTGGAGGATTCGGGTCGCTGATCTTCAATGTGGATCCATCGAACCAGTTGCGTCTGGTGACCAATCTGCGCAAGGACTATTACCAGATTCCCTACGATCCCTTCCCCAATGATATCGAGAACAATCCCGTGAATGGACAATACCCCAGCATCGGCCTTCGCGATGGCGATCATGAAAGCGATGCCCTGGTGAATTTCTCCTGGGTGCATACGTTTAATTCGCAGCTACTACTGACGGTCTCGCCTTTTTTTCATTACAACCGGGCCGATTACTCGAGCTCGGCGCCCGACTATCCCGTGGCGACGACGCAAAATCGCGGCTCAACCTATGGTGGGGGCCAGGTGAGTTTCGCGGCGAACGTGGCGAAGAACAATTTGCAGGTAGGTTTGTACAGCTTTTACCAAAAAGACGACGAGCTTTTTGGGACAATCTTTAATGATGGCAGCGGCAACTTGCCGTTTACCGATACCGAGCACCCATCCGGAAGTCTGGAGGCGTTCTTTATCGATGACAAATTCAAACCCTTTTCCTGGCTGACGCTAAGCGCTGGAATGCGGCCGACGCATTTTTCGGGAGGAGTTTCAGAAGGGGCCATCAGCCCGCGTTTTGGAGTGGCGGCTGTGGTTCCGCGTCTGCAATGGGTCTTCCGCGCCTTTTACGGACACTACTACCAGGCGCCGCCGTTGATTACCGCCTCTGGTCCTTTGCTGCAATTCGCCAACGCCAACAACCTGGGATTCATTCCCCTGCACGGCGAGCGTGATCAAGAGCATCAATTTGGAGTCACCATTCCATTTCGGGGCTGGACCCTTGACGCCGACAACTTCCAGACCAACGTGGTAAATTTCTTCGATCACAACAATATTGGGGAATCCAATCTCTTCTTTCCTATTACCATCGCCCAGGCGTTGATCCGGGGGTGGGAACTGACACTGAGTTCGCCGCGGATTGCACATCGGGGCCAGATTCACCTGGCGTACTCGAATCAAATTGCGGAGGGCGGAGGGGCGATCAGCGGCGGCTTGACGAATTTTTCGCTGCCCGCGGGCTTGTCTCCGCTCGATCACGACCAACGCAATACATTGAGTGTGGTGGGTGAGGTCAGCCTTCCGTGGCGCAGCTATGCTTCAACCAGCGTCTACTATGGTTCGGGCTTCACGAATGCCTTTCCCGGGCAGCCGTACCCCGGCGACTACTTACCGCAACACACCACATTTGATCTTGCGCTCGGCAAGCAGTTTGGTGAACGCTTCTCGGTTTCTCTAACCGCCTTGAACGTCGCGAACCGCCGTGTGGAACTTGACAACAGCGTCACCTTCGGAGGTTTCCACTGGAACGATCCCAGGGAGATTTACGCCGAGTTCCGCTATAGATTCCATTACTAGCAGGCTCGTGTAGCGCGGGCGCCCTCGCCTGCGTCTTCACGACATTTTAAGGAGAAACAGTGAGCCATTCATTCGATGTGCAACGCCGGACACCCACGACAACGTTGGGCACAATTTTCTTAGCCTGCCTGAGCCTTTTGGCTGCTTGCGGGCCATCACGGAATGCAAAGTTGGGGGACACCGAGGCTAAGGTCACCACCACAGCAAAAGACACGGGTGCGAAGCGATATCACCTGACCGGCCGGGTAGTATCAATCGACAAAGCAGCTCAGTCGATCAACGTGGATGGCGACGAAATCCCCGGCTTCATGGCCGCGATGACCATGCCGTATCAGGTCAAGGACGCTGCGGTGCTTGAGAAATTGTCTCCTGGGGACCAGATCAAAGCGGACATCGTAGTCGGGAACGAGGGCGCATATTTGGAAAATATCGTCCTCGCGCAAAAGACGGCCTCGCCGAACCCGCCCAAGTAAGGCTGCAAGAATGTTTACTGCAGAGCTGTTAACGCCTCCTGCAATTCCCCCAGTCTCGGAGTCTGGTCCAGAGGATACACCTTGGCAAAAACAATCTTCCCGCTCTTGTCGACGATGAAAACCGCTCGCTCGCTAATCCCGGGGAGTGGCGGCCCCTCTCGTAAAACGTCGAAGGCTTGCGTTACTTGGGCATGAGGATAAAAGTCCGAACACATCGGGAAATGCATCGTCCCGATGTCATGCTTCTGCCAGGCAAGATGGCTGTAAACGGAGTCTGTGCTTATGTCCAGGACCTGGGCATTGAGCGCGGCGAACTTCTCGAGGTTCGAGTCGAGCGCCGGCAATTGCTCTCCTCAAGTCGGTGTCCAGTTTAACGGGTGAAAGGTCACTACGACATGCTTCTTCCCGCGAAAATCACTGAGCTTGATCTTGAGCCGTTGCTCACCTTCGACCGCCGGCAGCTCAAAGTCCGGCGCCAGATCGCCAACCTTCAATGCCATGTGTCCGCTCCTCAACGAGGCGTTTTAGCATTATGTAGTACGGAAAGAGCGAGCGCCACCCCTGACGCATGCCCTCGAAATTCACATTCCTTTAACAATCGATCGTCGGCTGCGGAACTAATATCTCGCAATGCCCTCAGAGCCCCTTACCATCGAGGATATCCCCGGCCCTAAGGAAGGACAACGCATTCTGCGGCTTAGCGGGCCGCTGGTGATCGCGACGCTTTTCGATTTCCAGGCCAAGGTGCGCGCGGACAACTCCCGTAGTCTCATCATCGACTTTACCAGCGTGCCTTATGTCGATTCCGCTGGCATCGGCTCACTGGTGGGCGCCTACGTTACGCACCAGAAAGACGGGCGCAGCCTCGCGCTCGTAGGCGTCAGCGATCGGATACACAACGCACTCCAGGTCACGCGCGTGGAGCACTTCTTCCGGTTCTTCAATGCCCTGAGCGAAGCAGAAAACGCCACCTAGCCGCTGGTCGTCCGGAGTTCCGAGACCAACGCGTGGGGACGAGCGTCTCGCTGGTTTGACTCACCTCGCGCCTGCGACCTAAGATGGGCGCTGAAGAAGATTGTTGATTGTTTCCTCCCGTGGTCGGCCAAACCATATCGCATTACCGCATCACCGGCCGTTTGGGCAGTGGTGGGATGGGTGTCGTTTACGAAGCCCAGGATCTCACCCTCGGGCGCCGCGTGGCCCTTAAGTTCCTTCCGCCGGAACTTGCCCGTGATGCCTCTGCGCTGGACCGTTTCCTGCTGGAGGCTCGCGCCGCGTCGGCCCTGAATCACCCCAACATCTGCACGATTTATGCGGTGGAAAATGAGGGTGGCCAGTCTTTTATTTCAATGGAGTTGATCGAGGGTCAGGGGCTTGACAGCAAACTGCACGGCGGGGCCCTTCCGGTTGAACGCCTGGTAGACCTTAGCATTCAACTGGCGGACGCACTCGATGCCGCCCACGCCAAGGGCATCGTCCATCGCGATATCAAGCCGGCCAACATTTTCCTGACCCAGCGTGGTCAGGTGAAGATTCTGGACTTCGGTCTGGCCAAGCTTACACGCGCAGCCGAAATGGCCACGGAAACTATTGGCGTCACCCAGGACGGTCCCGGCCCGGCACATCTGACCAGCCCTGGCAGCACGGTCGGAACCATAGCCTTCATGTCGCCGGAGCAGGCTCGCGGCGAACCGCTCGATGCTCGCACGGATCTTTTCTCGTTAGGAACCGTGATCTATCAGATGGCCACAGGAAGTCTGCCTTTTTTCGGCAACACTTCGGCTGTGATCTTCAACGCCATCCTGGAACGCGATCCCGTCCCCGCGATGCAACTCAATCCTCAACTCCCGCTTAAGCTTCAGGAAATCATAGACAAACTGCTGGAGAAGGATCGCGACCTGCGTTATCAATCTGCCGCTGATTTGCGCGGTGATCTTAAACGGCTGAAGCGCGGCACCGAGTCGGGACGCCCGATAACGCAACCGATTTCTGCGCCATCCGTTGCTGTGGCAGATCCGGCAGGCTCGTCTTCCCAGCGGGTCTCGAGCGGCTCATCCGTCGTGGCGGCGGCCCGCCAGCACAAACTGGGAACCGGAGTGGCGACGCTGATCGCCTTCGTCCTCGTGGCCGCTGCGGGCTATGGCATTTACGCTCTGTTCAATGGCAAGCGTCCCTTTCCTTTTGAGAATATCTCCGTCACCAAAGTTACCCAGTCGGGCAAGGCCGCTCGCGTTGCCATCTCTCCCGACGGTAGGTACATCCTGACCGTCGTGCGGGACGCCGGCCAGGAAAGCCTGTGGCTGCGCAACCTTCCCACCAACAGCGATACCCAGGTAATCCCCCCGGCAGAAGTAAACTACGCCCATTTACGCTTTTCTCCCGACGGCAACTACCTCTACTTCACACGCAGTGAACCCGGAAGCACTGAGCTGCAATATCTCTATCGCGCCCCGGTGCTCGGCGGCGCTCCCCAGAAATTGGTCACCGACATTGACTCGAACGTTACCTTCTCGCCCGACGGGCGCCAGATTGCCTATCTGCGTTTCAACAATCCCGAAGCCGGCAAAGAGCGCCTCATCCTCTTGCCGGTCAATGGTGGCGACGAGAAGGTTTTGTACAACGGTTCCCTCAGCGGTGGATTTCAAGATCTCGCCTGGTCTCCCGACGGCAAGACAATCGTCGGCATGGCTCTCCAGCCCGCGGACGCTTTTAGCGGCTTGCTGGCGCTCGATGTTGCCAGCGGAAAACTGCGCCTGCTTTCTCTCTTCTATTCCGGTATGGTTCGGCACCCGGTCTGGATGCCGGATGGCCGTGGCCTGCTCGCATTGTCCACCCTCGAACGCAGTCAGATCGTTTTCATTTCTTACCCCGACGGGAAGCTTCATGCCGTTACCCGCGACACCAACGACTATGCCGATCCAAGCCTCGCCGCTGACGGACGTAATCTGGCTACTGTTCTGAGCGAAGACCATTGGAATCTGTTCACCATGCTGGCGGGAGCATCAGGCGCCAGCCAACTTCGCCAGGTTACCTCCGGTGCGCCTATATATCACTTCAGTTGGACTCGCGACTCTCACGTGGTGAGGGATTCGGAGTCCGACCTTAGCCTTCTCGATCCAGAGACTGGGAGTTCGACGCCATTGCACACTGCCGAGCGTACCTGGAGCAACGCGCCCTCTGCCTGCGCCGACGGCCGTTACGTCGTTTTCACCAGCGGAATCACGCAAGGGAACAAAGTGCTGAACATCTGGCGCATGGACGCATCCGGCGGGAATTTCAAACAACTTTCGGATGGCAAAATAGACGGATTCCCAGTGTGTTCGCCCGATGGTCGCTGGGTGCTCTACGAGGACGGCGCCAGTGGCGGTCACCTCATGAAAGTACCCATCGACGGCGGCAAGGCCGAACGAATTTCGGACGAACTCGCGGCTAATGGCTTCGATATCTCTCCCGACTCAAAGACCATTGCTTTCGCCGCCTATGGACATCTGAGCGAGCACGTAGAGATGCTGACGCTGTTGTCTGTGGGTTCCAAAGAGGTTTTGAAGAGTGTGGCATTCGAGCGCCCGCGAAGCGGTCCCATCCGTTTCTCGCGCGACGCCAAAGCTGTCGTCTACCCGTTCCGCCACGGCGGGGTTGACGACCTTTGGGTGCAACCGCTCGATGGTTCTGCCGGAAAACAAATCACTGATTTCAAATCAGAGCACATCATCGACTTCCACTGGTCCTTCGATGGCAGCAAGCTGGGCGTGATCCGCGGGCATACCGATTCCGACGTCGTCCTGATCCGCGACTTACAACCCTAGCTCATCGTGGCCGCCCAGTTTCCTTCTAGTTGCAGGCCTGTGGTACTGCCGTCAGCCCAGCGGGATCGGAGCCGGAACCTTTTTTCAACACACTGAATGGCGAGCGGGGAACCTCTGTCAAGGTATTGCCCTTCGCCGCCAGAACGCCAATCGCCTCCGGGTTGTGCTGCTCAGACACGAAAATATCAACACCACTGGTCCCCGCTGCGAGCCCCAATGCATACAGGCCGGGGTTTTTCAGCTTAACCGTGTTGTCGTAGGTCAGAGCCCCGTTGGAACCCACGGAAAGAGTTGTGATCTGGTTCGACATCGTATTGCTCACGTAGAGATGGTTTCCATCGACGCTGAGCATCACGTTCTCCGAATTCTGACCGTTCCCGTTTTTGAAGTTATTCAACTCCTTCAGCTCTCCGCTCGAGCTGATGCTGAAAACCTCCACCTCGGTGTTCGTCGCTGCATCGCCGAAGTATGCGGTTGTGCCATCGCAACTGATCTCGACACCCGCGGCTAACCCAGGTCCTTGCGTTTTAAACGGGCCAAGTTCGGTAAGATCTCCAGTGGCGGGATCGATTTTGAAAGAATCGACGACTTGCGCTATGTAGGCGACGATCAGGTAGGTGCCGTCGGGGGTGACCTTCATGCCCGCCGGCGAGAAGGGAACCGTGACCGTCTTTAGCTCTTTGAGTGAACAATCAGGATTGATTCGCAATACCGAAATGCTGTTGT
>Ga0207012_1106_pt1 | contig 17042 bp, 1 predicted proteins | sample Alteio_BWMinCont_80_FD_153471 | JGI IMG/M metagenome (GOLD analysis project Ga0207012, IMG submission 153471) | Enriched cells from forest soil in Barre Woods Harvard Forest LTER site, Petersham, Massachusetts, United States -... | ecosystem: Environmental > Terrestrial > Soil > Temperate forest >...
CGTGCCTGTTGTTGTAGAGAATGTGGCGTTGCCATTCAATATAAAAGATTCATTTGTTGAATCTGCCGTACTGCTATTGGTGTCAATCAGTGTAGCGGCTGTTCCGCTGCCAATGTTGATTAAGCCTGAAGCGAGTATGCCTAATGAGCTCGACACACCGTAATTTGCCAACTTGGTGACGCTGAGAGTGCCACTGTTGATAACGGTTACGCCTTGATATGTGTTCGCTGTATTGTTTAACGTCAGTGTGCCTGTTCCATTTTTGGTGAGGTTATCGGCTGCTGAGTTGTCACTGATAATGCCGCTTAATTTTAATGATCCGCTACCACTAAACGTGCCTCCTGTCATTGCAATATTACTGCTAATGGTATCAGTGCCCAGTGTGTCAGAGCCTGTGATTGTGCCACCACTTAAGGTGATAAGGCTCGCGACAGTATTGGCTAAGCTCAGGTTGCTTGCACTGTTGAAGTTAATATCTAGCGTGCCGCTTGATCCAATGCTGACAGCGCTGGTTTGATTGGCGCTGGTGCCGAATCCGTTGACGTTTCGTATGCTGAGGGTGCCAGCGCTAATAGTGGTTGTGCCGGTGTAGGTGTTGGATCCTGATAAGACAAGTGTGCCGGTGTCAGTCTTTGTGATAGCACCTGATCCACTAATCGTATTTGACACGGTGAGTGTCAATCCAGTGGGTACATCAAATACGGCGCCACCGGCGCCAAGGGTGATACCAAGTGTGGTGGAGTCTGTTGTGCTAGCTGTATCAAATAAAGTGGCGGCAGTGCTTGCGCTGCCTAACGTTAACCCGCTTGTGTTGCCTAGCGAACTCTTGCTGGCTGATAACAAGAGTTGTGCGACTTTCAATGTGCCTGCGCTTGCTGTTGTTGAGCCAGTGTAGGTATTTAGCGTGCTGTTGATTTGTAAAATACCGGTGGTGAGATTGGGGTTCACCGTTAAACTACCAGCGCCACTGATTACGCCTGTTTGTAATACCAGCGTGCCGCCATTATTCACACCAATGCCGTTGCTGCCTGATGCTAGTGTAATAGCGCCAGAGAAGGTGCCGGTGCCGGAGGCGGCTGTTTCATAGAAGGCGCCTTTGCCGCTGACGCCATTGCCATTATTCAAACTTAAAATCGGTGTTGCTGTTAGCGTGATGCTGCTGATATCTAATTCACCGCCATTGCTTACCGTCACTGTTGATGCGCCGGTCATGCCGTTCAATGCACCAGCACTACCCAAGCTCAAGATGCCTTGTGCGTTGACAGTGATATTTGTTGCGCTCGTAAATGCATTGGTGCCATTGAGTGTCACGACGCTGCTGACGCTATTGTTACCGGAGATGGTGACGTTGCCAGCACCGGTGATCACACCTGCTGCTGATTCGGTGATGCTGCCGCCGTTGGCATTGAGCGTGAGGTTTTGACCGCTAGCGGTGGTGATTGCACTGGTGCCAGTGAAAGTGAGCGTACCTGTTGTGGCAGAAATGGTAGCGCCACCTGTGCCGCCCACGACGAAGAATTCATTGGTTGAATCCGATGTGCTGCTGTTGGTATCAATTAAGGTAGCCGCTGTCGCGCTGCCAATGGTGATGGTGCCTGAAGCAAGCGTGCCTAAAGAACTTGAAGCACTGTAGTTAGCTAATTTCGTGACGCTGACAATACCATTATTGATGTTAGTTACACCTTGATAGGTATTCGCAATATTGTTTAATGTCAGTGTGCCGGTACCCGTTTTTGTTAATGTATCAATGGTTGAGTTCCCGCTAATCACGCCACTTAATTTTAATAATCCGCTACCACCAAATGTGCTGCCAGCTGTCATCGAAATATTATTGCTAACCGTATCAGTACCTATCGTGTCAGAGCCTGTGATCGTGCCACCATTTAAAGTGATAAGACTTGTGATAGTGTTAGCTAAGCTCAGATTGCTTGCACTGTTGAAGTTAATATCTAGCGTGCCACTCGCTGCGATGCTGACAGCGCTAGTTTGGTTGGCGCTGGTGCCGAATCCGTTGATGTTTCGTACGCTGAGAGTGCCAGCGTTGATGGTGGTGGTGCCGGTGTACGTGTTAGATCCTGATAAGACCAACGTGCCCGTGCCTGTCATCGTGATATTATTTGCACCCGTGATGACATTAGAAGCAGTGATTGATCCCCCCGTAGGAGTGAATGTTGTGGCGCCTGTTAACGTAATAGGATTGCTTAGCGTTACTGTATTTCCGCCCGTGTTAAGAATGCTGCCTTTTGTTGAGATGGTTGCCGTATTTGTTAACGTTCCGTCAAATCCTAAATCCAAACTAGATGTGCTGGATGAAAGTGTTGTAGTGCCACCTCCGCTTGGGCCTAGCGCGCCGGCATTGGTAATTCTTAATATTCCATTGCTGATGGTTATTGGACCTGTAAATGAGGGGTTATTGCCACCGAGTACGAGCTTTCCTGTGCCAGCTTGTGTGAGAGAGCCTGTTCCGCTGAGTACACCGCTCAATGTTGAATTGGTTGTTGCAGCGGAACTGACGGTTAAGTTGTTGCTGCTCATGCTGACTGTATTGCCGTTTCCGATAGTGATCACACCACTTGAGGTTGTTGATGTTAATGTGGTGTTGGCGGATAAAGTCACTGCATCGTTATAAGTTTGTGCGCCGGATGTTGTAATGGTTGTGCCTAGCTGTGTTGTGCCCGCGCCGTCTGTTGTAATACTTGTTAGTGCTGTTCCGCCACCAATAGTGCCTGTGGCTGCGCTGTTTAGGTAGGTGGTACCGCTGCTATTCAGGGTTAATGCAAATGCACCATTGAGGGCTGATGTGCTAGTAAAATTAATGTCGCCGGTGTTGGCGCTGAGTGTTGACGCTGCACCTAATGTGACTGCGCCGTTATAGGTTTGAGACGTACCAGCACCTGAAGAAGTGATGTTGCCATTGATGGTTAACGCGGTTAATACCGTTGTAGAAAGGCTTGCGCCTGCATTCAAGGTAATATTAGGTGACGAGTAAGTGTATAGCACGTTGACGCCACCTGCCGCGTAGCTGCTGCCACCTAGTGCTGCCCCTAGTATTGTTGTTGTCACTGGCGTAGATGAGCTAGTAATAAAAAGTAGGCCTGCGGTTAAATTCAATCCTGTCATGGATGTGCCCGCGCTTGGGGCAATTGTTACCGCATTAGCATAGGTGGTTCCGTCGCCTGTTAAATAAACGAGTACGCTTGTCCCGGCAGCGAGACTCGCTGCGGCTGCGGTGCCGCTGAGGCTAATCGTATAGTTTCCACTTGAGATGGTGCCAGATCCAACAGCGGTACCGTTATCCACTAAATTGACTGTGCCTGATAACCCAGTGGCAGTGCCTGTAATGGTAACAGACGTTATCGATACTAGAGCCTGTAGATAGGGATAAGAGGATCCGTTGCTAATCCCCCAGATAAAGCCGCTGTTGGCTGAGCCAGTAATGTTCCATCCTGGATTATTTCCGCCATTGTAGCTTTGCGCTGAGTTGTAACTTGCTAAGAGTTGCATATTTGTGGTGCTCATGCCCACTGCGCCTGAGGTCGGTCCTGAGCCAATTCCTGTGGAGGTTGCGACAGTGCTATCCCAGAAGCTATTTGTGACGCCGGAGCCTGTGTTGCTGCCAATGAAAGCATTCGCGGTCGATGGTACTTGTGATGCGCTGTATGAGTTGGTAATAGTGCCTGTGTTAGCTCCCACCAAGCCACCGACGGAACCAACATTGGAGGCGGTCACTATTGTTTCTTTAGCATAACTGTTCTGCACTGTGCCATCATTTTCCCCTACCAAGCCGCCAAAGACAAAGCCACCCGAGTTACCCGTGATTGTGCCGCCGCTAGCGTAAGAATTTTGTACCGTGCTGCCGCTTCTATTCCAACCGATTAAGCCACCGACTTGGTCTACACCAGTCATTGAGGCGGTGCTATAAGAGTTTGTTACAAAAGTACCGTTTGTGTAGCCAGCTAAGCCGCCAGTATAATAACCGCTATTTAATGTGCCGGTAGTATAAGCATTGATGATTGTGCCGTTTATAGCTTCGGCATCTAGAGCGGCTGCTGGATCGCTTCCGACGCCAAACGTATTGGTGATAGATGCATTAGTTATGCCAATGTTTTGAATCGTGGCTCCGCTAGTTGATTCGAATAGTCCTACGCCATTACTGTAAGCACCGGTGTTGATATAGAGGTTGTTAACAGTATAACCATTGCCATTTAAGTTGCCCGTAAAAAATGGAATGGTTCCCACAGGTACAAATCCTGTGCCTGTGGGTGAGGCGCCAAATTTGCTTCCCCATACATCGGATGCGGTGACATTGGTGAAATCAATGTTATTCGCGAGGGTATAACTTGCAGCGAGTGCTGCTGCCATTAGCTGTAATTGATGCGCGTTGGTAATCGTGATGCTCCATTCGAATGTTAACATGGGACGACTTGCATTATTAAAAATTAGCCATGTTGCGCTAGGTGGAGTGGCGGTTGCCGATTGCCCGCTTATGTCGGTGACGCTGCTCCAACCTGCGGTGGTGGTATAGGAGGCAAGTTTAGAGAGGTCAAGCGCTGTGCCACCTGCGTTAGTTGCATTCGTAATGCTCGCGCCAGTGCTAGAAAGCGTAGCACCGTTAGTGCAAGTGCTTCCGCCGCTGGCGTAGCATCCGCCATAGAGAGTGACTGCGCCCCCGGTATTAGTTGTGCCTAAGCCTGCCCCTGTTCCTGATGTTGCTACGTCCCATAAGCCGCCGGTAATAATGCCGCCAGATGTATTGCTTCCGACAAAGCCACCCGATGATGAGCCGCTGACAACGCCTGAGCTGTAAGAATTGGTAATAGTGCCACCTTGGTTCAGTCCTACCAAACCACCTGCACTAGAACCTGTTGTTGTGCTTAGGCTATAGGAGTTGCTAATAATACCGGAGTTATTTCCCACTAGCCCGCCGGGTTGAAAGGCTGTTACTGAGCCGTTACTATAGGAGTTCAGTACTGTGCCACCTTGATTTGCTCCTACCAATCCCCCTGTGCCACCGCTGGTTCCTCTGACGGAGCTTGTGCTATAAGAGTTCTTTACTGTGCCATTGATGAGGAAGCCGACTATACCGCCATTTCCCCCTGACGAGCCCGTAACCGTGCCGGTAGTATAAACATTGTTGATGAGGTTGCTGCCGTTTTGGCTTGCGGCTATGACAGCTGAGATACCCGTAGCAGACGCGGTAATATTGGCGTTAGTGAAGCCGATATTTTGAATGGTGCCGCTTCCAGTATATGCACTGAAGAGTGCTGCGTAGTTGACATAAGATGGGGAGGGAGCATTAATGTACAAGTTGTTAACGGTATAATTGTTTCCGTTAAGACTGCCGTAGAAGTTGTTCACTGGTGCAAATCCTGCGCCTGTTGGGCTGGTGCCAAATTTGCTTCCCCATATGTCACTGGCGGTCACGGTGCTGAAATCGATATTGCTCGCGAGTGTGTAAGTGGCAGCAGGTGCGGCTCCTGTTAGCTGTAATTGATGCGCACTGTTGATGCTGGTATTCCATTCAGATGCTAAAACAGGACGACTTACATTATTGAAAATGAGCCATGTTGTGCCGGGTGGAGTCGTCGTTCCCGGCGACGTAGCGAGGTCAGTGATGCTGCTGCCCCAGCCCGCGGTGGTATAGGAGGCAAGCTTAGAAAGATCAAGTGCAGTGCCGCCCGCATTGCTTGCGTTCGTAATGCTAGCCCCAATGCTGGAAAGCGCAGTACCATTGGTGCAAGTGCTTCCGCCGCCGGCGTAGCATCCGCCATAGAGGGTGAAGGTGCCGCCGGTTGAGCCTAGGCCCGCTGCTGTTCCTGATGTCACCACGTCCCATAAGCCGCCAGTGATAGTGCCCGCATTGTTTCCTACAAAGCCCCCTGTTGATCCGCCGGTGACAAGGCCTGTGCTGTAGGAGTTGGTTATGGTGCCGGTGTTGACATTGAATCCGACTAAGCCGCCTGTTCCTGTGCCGGTGACAGAGCCCGCACTATAAGAGTTGGTGATGATAGAATAATTGGCACCTACTAGCCCGCCGCCAACCCCGCTGGTACCAGAGAGTTGTACGCTGGCAGTGCTATAGGAGTTATTAAGTGTGTTTGAATTGTTATCGTTACCCACTAGTCCACCGACAGTATTGCCAGTAATGCTACCGCCTGAGACGTATACATTAGAAATAGTTGATGTGACGCTCAGTCCAATTAATCCGCCAGCAGTGCCGGTGGTTGAGCCTGAGACATTCGGTGTAACGAGACCAATATTTTGGATGGTTGCATTCGAAGTGACGCTAAATAATCCTATATTTGAGGAGGTAATGGTGTTGTTGATATAAAGGTTCGTGATGGTATTGTTTTGTCCATTGAAGGTGCCAGTAAAGCCAGAGTTATTGGCCACAGGAACAAAGCCTGCGCCCGTAGGGAGTGTGCCAAATTTGCTTCCCCATATATCGGAAGCGGTGACATTGGTGAAATCGATATTATTCGCAAGTACGACAGAAGTTGAGAGGTTAAGCGCCATTAATTGCAATTGATGGGCGGTGCTGATTGTTGAGTTATATTCGGTTTGTAAGATGGGTCGTGTGGCTGTTGCTGTTAGTGTCCCGTAGTTTGGCACAAACCACGTGCCACTAAAATCCCAGCCCGTACCGCTAATAAAACTACTCCCTGTTTGGAAGTTGCTTTCTACTAACATCTGAGCTGTCGTCATGCCTTCATAGCCTGCGATGCCAAAGCTGCCCGATGAGGTGCTTTGCCCTGAGGTCGCGGTGTCCCAGAAGCTATTGGTCACTGAGCCCGTATTATTCCCTATTAAGCCGCCGACTGAGGAGGCGCCCAATACTACCCCGCTGCTATAGCTATTGGTCACTGTTCCTACGTTGAGCCCAACCAGGCCGCCAACATTCGTTACGCCAGTGATACTGCCATAATTGTAAGAATCAGAAATGGTGTTGGGGTTGGAGGTAAATTCAAAGCCAACCAAGCCGCCCACGTAGGTGTTGCCCACTACTGCGTTGCCATTGCTCGCATGTTGCAAGATGAATTCATCGACGTTACCCAGAAGGCCACCCACTTCTTGTGTTCCTGTCACGGATCCGCCTACAGTGACGATGTTGTTGAAGGTCGTTGTTCCTGAGCCTGATCGATTGCCAACGAGGCCACCAACGTTGGTTGCGCCAGTGATTTGCTCGTTAATCAATACGATGTTCTGTATTGTGTTTGTGCCAGTTATTAAGCCGAATAGCCCTTGGTAATTGGAAGCGGGTCGATTAATAAACAAATTAGTAATAGCATGGCCTTGTCCATCAAAGTTGCCGGAAAATGGGCTAACGGTAGCGTCAACACTTAAAGGTGTAAATCCTTGGCCGTTATCCCAATATTTGGTCACGGTCGCATCGATATTGTTATTTAGTAGATAGCTGTTGCTGAGTGTTAATGTTGCCACTCCTTGTAAGCCATACACATCGGTTAATTGATAGGGCGAACCGCTCGTTCCCGAGCCGCCTGCAACGCGTGTAAATGTTGTTCCGGATGTTAGCGTGAATTTATTAGACACGTTAAAGCTGGGTAGGGAAGCTGTATTTTGGTACCAGTTACCCGTTGATAACGTGAAATTAGCGACGTTAATCGCGCCAGAAGAGTTGGTGGTAATGCTTTGTGCTGTATTGGGTGTGATAAGTACTAAGCTGCCATTCAGTGCGGTGATGGCGGCATCAATGATGATAACGGATCCGGCCGACAAAGTGAGCGTCGCTGTGTTTGACCAGGTGATAGCGTCGTTTATAACGATAGCGCCAGGAAAGCCGCCATCGGCACCTGAGTTCGTTGTAACGACGGTGACATTGCTAGTGTTTAAAGCGGCTACTAAATTAGAGACATCAATCACCGTAACGCTTGCGCCAGACGTAGGGGTATAGTTTGGACTGCTGAAGGACTCGCTGACATCTGAACCGCCGTTGTTTGAGATGGACACATTAGCTGGATCGAGTAACCAGTTACCGATTAAGCCGTGGGGTGCCAGCGTGTTGACTTCACCATCGGTTATGTTTAGATGTCCGCCTGACGTTTCGACTGATCCACCATTTCCACTTTGTGTGCCACCCATTGCCAAAATGGCGCCATGGAATTGTGTATTATTGTTCGACCAAACGACAATCGTCCCGCCATTTCCAGTCGTGCCCGCAACTGCTTGAATAATGGCGCCCTGATCAACAGTGGTGGTTAATGCATTTGGCAAGGGGCCAGCGCCATGTTCGTTGCCGCCAATCAATATGTTACCGCCGCCACTGGTGCCATTTGCGGTGATTTGGGCTGTCGAGGTGAGGGTGATGTCTTGACCGAGGAGTTGAATAGTGCCGCCAGTTCCTTGACTTGATACATCCAGTGCGCCTGCTAACTTCAATGATTGACCGAATGCTTGAATAAGTCCGCCACTACCCGTGGTGATCGCATCCGCTTGTATTAGTGAGCCTTGCTCTGCGAATACAGTGAGCGCGCTAACTAAAGGGGGCCCTCTATCGTATTGATTTCCACCAATTAAAATCTCTCCGCCACGACCATCGCCATTTGCCATCATCGTGGCAGTGGGGGTGAGGTCGATGTATTGTCCTGAAACGACTAGAGATCCGCCCAGTGATCTCGGTGCTTTCCCTGAGGCATTCAGTGCGCCTGCTAAGTTGATGAATTGGCTTGATACGAGGATGAATCCACCAATAGCGCCGCCTTGGGCTGAAATACTGTTATTAATCTGTATGGTATCTGCTGCCTGGATGGTAACTTGGCCGCCAGTTCCAGTGACAGTTGTATCTGCTTGAATTAATGATCCGCTGTTAAATGTGATATCCAGCGTGTGCAGTTGGCTGTCGCCCACTGTAATCGTTCCACCGTTTGCGTAGCCATTGGCTTTCACCGTGGCGGTTGATGCTAGGTCAATTTTTTGTCCTAGTATAGTGATGATGCCGCCTTGTGCACCTGCGGTTAGGCCAGAAGATGCGTCTATGGCGCCGCAGATGCTCACTGTGCCTGTATTGCTGCTAGAGACTGCTATAGTCCCACCGTTACCGCCTTGTGCGCCACCGTGAGCTGAAATCGTGCCATTGAATACTGTATTGTTGTTGGACCAAACGGTAATGTTACCGCCATTTCCAGTAGTGATTGCATCTGCATGAATGTATGCGCCTTGGTCAATTAGAGTCGTTAATGCGCTTGGTAGCGGGCCAGCGCCATTAGTGTTGCCGCCAATCCAGATATTGCCGCCGCCTGCATCGCCGCTAGCGTTAAGGTTGGCCGTTCCGGTGAGATGGACGTTATGGCCTACTACATATATATTGCCGCCCTGTGAGCCTGTGGTTGGGCCTGAGACGTCTAATGTGCCTGACACGGTGACTGTACCGGTGACGCCACCACTTAAGATGATTTCACCCTTCTGTTGGTCTACAGAGCGTGCTTGCGCCATGCCTTGCATATTGATGACATCGTCTAAAACGTCTTGTACAACGTCTGCCGTTAGCAAGATTTTGCCGCCGTCAGCGAGTAATGATCCTGTGTTCATGATTGCACTGGTAAGTGGGTTGCCGTTTTGATCCACGCCAGCACTGGTCGCTGCTGCATCTACAGTGAAATTCACTAATTGGTCACCGTTAAAATCTAGCGTAAATTTACTGCCCGAACCGAGAGCAATGCTGCCGAGTCTGGCTTGAATAACCCCTTGATTAATAACGCTTGTGCCCAGCAATGCCACTAATCCGTAGTCAGCCGCTTGTATAGTTCCTTGATTAATAATGGAGCCGGAGTAAGAGGAGGGTTGGTCAAAAACGTATTTTCCAGCCAGGAAGTTAGCGTTAGAGATATCAGACGTAGAAGCAATAATGCTGCCAACGTTAACTTGTGCGCTTGGCCCAAAGAAGATACCTGCTTGATTAACAAGGATAACTTTGCCATTGGATGATAGTTGGCCATAAATCTGCGATGCGCCTTGCGTAGGATTGATTCGATTCAGCGTGGCGGCGCTAGCGTTGGGCTGTACGAATTGGGTTTTTTCACCTGCGGCGATGTTAAAGCTATTCCATTGGACGATAGCTTGTTGACTTGATTGATTAATTTGCGTGAGGCCGGGGGATTGTGTGACGGTGACGCTACCTGAGACAACGCTGTTCAATTGGGGGTTACTGTGGACAACACTGACCACCATCATAGCAATGACGAAGAGTAAATGTACCCTCGTTTTTATATTCATATTGTCCGTTGTGCCGTAAGTTATTAATAAAATCAGTCAGTTATGTTATTAATACCTTCCTGGTTGGTGACCCTCGTGGTCTATTATTTGAGTTATATATTAATTGTAGTCGGCGATTGGTATTTGTGTGGGATGGTGAAAAAAAATTTTAATTGATTGTCCTGGGATGAGGTGGTCGACTATCAATGGGTTATCTGTTCTACTGTTATTTTTTGTAGTTAATATGATGATTTTATAGGGTTTATATGTTTTTTTGGATTTTTTCAGCAAGTTACTTGCGTTACTGCAAACACTCCTAGAATTCCCTTTTCCCGCTTGCGGGAGAGGGTGTCCGTGAGGGCGGATGAGGGTTTATTGTTTTACACGTTCTTTAGCAGAACCGAGGAGAATTTAAGCACCCTCACCCTCGCTACGCGTCTCCCTCTTCAGCAAGCGGGAGAGGGGATTTGGATTTATAATGGCAAGATCGCAGCCAATATCAGCAAGATAGGCGAAGTTGTTGCAAAATACAGAATTATGCAGCGAAAAACACTAGATTATGCAGCGAAAAAATCACTTTCTCACTTGCTCACCCCTTGAGTGCTAACTTTAAACATCACCTGAGTCGAATTATCAGCCGTTTCCCAAGGCCTGGCGTAGACAAACCGAACGGTTGTCTGTTGCGGAACAATAAACCCAGCCGGCTTCATACGAAAGGTCCATAGCTCATAACCCGGTGCTCCCATTAGCTTTTTATTGGCAGGCGTTTCCGTGCCATGCTTTATGGGCTCTATTAGGTTCGAATTGTATTCTCTTAAAAACCAGGAATAGCCTGTGGTTGGATTAGACTTTAATTTGAGAATAAATCGGGGGTCATCTTTGGTAATGACTATGGCTTGCTTGTCTTCTGTGAAGGTAGGGTCAATGGGTTCTTTTTGCAGAGGCTTAGCAGAGACTTCTACGTGGAACAGAAATGCTACAACAAAAATGATATTGGCAAGTCTAATTAGATGCATCTTATCTCCCAATTTGATAATCAACTCTGGCAAGAAATGTCGCATTTTAACAGGTTCGCTCTGCATCACAACGAGCAATTCTGAGGTCTTCTCTGATATCTAATAACTTCATGATTTAAATACATTATTTATCTAAAAAAAATTTTTCTAATTTCCACAAAAATCCCAATTGCCGACTACACTTAATAATATGGTTCAAATAACAAGCCATGAGGGCTAAGGGTAAGGAAAAATTAATTATATAACCAAATGATTTTATTATTAATTGACGGCGCAGACTAAACTATGAATACAAAAACGAGGGGACAATTATCCTTCGTCATCGCCATGATGGTGGTGAGTATTGCTCATAGTAATCCTCAGTTAGGCAGCGTTGTCTCAGGCAGTGTCACCGTTAGTCAAACCCCCGGCCTCACTCAAATTAACCAAACCAGTCAACAAGCTATCGTCGAATGGAACAGCTTTAACATCGCCAAAGGCGAAAAAACGCAGTTCGTACAACCCAATGCCAGTGCAGCTATTCTTAACCGAATTGACCCCACTCAAGGCGCATCACAAATTTACGGGCAGCTATCTTCAAACGGTAGAGTTGTTCTCGTTAATCAAGCAGGTATATTCTTTGGGCCCAGCGCGCAGGTGAACGTTGGTAGTATTATCGCTTCTACGTCTAATATCTCTAACGCTAACTTTCTTGCCGGAAAATACATTTTCGACCAATCTTCCTCTTACAACGGTTCCATTATTAATCAAGGGACTATACAAGCAGCGGATTTTGGATTGGTTGCGCTGTTAGGCACAGGCGTTATTAATCAAGGCATTATACAAGCGAAACTGGGCAGTATTGCTCTCGGTTCTGGAAACAAATTCACGTTAGACTTTAACGGTGACCAATTAGTGAATTTTACCGTGGATGAAGCCACTGCCAATGCTGGCGTGGACCCAGACGGCAAGCCACTTACCAGTGGAATTAAAAACACAGGCACGCTGCTCGCTGATGGCGGCAAAGTATTAGTCACGGCGCAAGTTGCACAAGGCGTGTTGGATGATGTTATTAACATGCAAGGCGTGGTGCAAGCACGCTCTGTCGATCAACAAAATGGCGTTATTATTTTATCGGGTGGCGAAGTCGGTACGGTGACGGTTGCCGGGGTGTTAGATGTTTCAGCGCCGACAGCGGGTAAAGAAGGCGGTAATATTAGCGTGTTAGGGCAAAAGATTCACCTAGCCTCAACGGCAAGCCTCTATGCCAGCGGTGATGCGGGTGGCGGCCACGTTTTGATTGGTGGCAATGAAGGTGGTGTGGGACCAGCACAAAATGCGTTATCTGTTATAGCAGATTCGGGTAGTTCTATCGATGCATCGGCATTGACGTCAGGCAATGGCGGATATGTTGTTATTTGGTCAGATAATAATACAGCATTTAACGGCTCTATCACCGCGCGGGGCGGCGTGTCTGGCGGCAGCGGTGGCTTCATCAGCGTATCCAGCGGAAACGCCGGTACGGTGAGCGTTTCGGGCACATTAGATGCGTCGGCGCGGGCAACAGGTTCTTCGGGTGGGAATATTGACGTCTTTGGGCAGTCTATTCATCTTCCTTCAACCGTGATGATTCACGCCAACGGAGATGGCCATGGCGGAATCATTCTAATTGGCGATCATCAGCTAGACGCGTTGAGCGTCATGATTGATAAAGGCGCGTTCATTCAAGCTGATGCCGCCTTAGGATATGGCGGTCAGGTGACGGTTCAATCAGCGGGTACGATACAATCTGATGGGAATACCACGGTGCTGGGCGGCATGGCAGGCGGACTCATTATAATAGCTGGCCAAACAGTTAGCGTGGCGGGAGCATTGAACGCCTCGAGTGAAGGGTCAGGTGGAGCCGGTGGCATCATTAGTGTTTCTGGACAGAACATCACTTTCACCTCAACTGCTAGCATGATGGCAAACGGTGATGGCGGCGGTGGAGAAATCTTAATCGGTGGCAACCAATACGATAGAGGACCTCCAGCATTCGTCTCATTGTCGACTGTATTCGCATCAGGTTCATTAGTCGAAGCGAATGCCATCACCACGGGTCGTGGTGGATTCATTCAAGCATTCGGTCAATATATAGAGATAGCAGGTCAGTTGGAAGTTGTAGGTCAAGGAACAGAATCGCAAGGTGGCACCCTCCAAGTTTTAGGTCAAACCATTCATCTCCTCGCAACAGCTTCACTCAATGCCAATGGCAATGCCGGTGGCGGTCAAATTTTCATCGGTGGTAACGAACACGGTGCTGGCCCTCTGCCAAATGCCTTAACAACCACTGTTGACCAAGGAGCCGTCATTCAAGCAGTTGCGATCACGACTGGAAAGGGCGGGACGGCCATTGTTTGGTCAAATAATGACACAGAGTTTTACGGCTCCATTTCAGCACAAGGTGGTTCAGCAGGGGGTAATGGTGGATTCGCTGAAACGTCAGGACACTACTTAGATGTCACCGGTGCCACAATCAACTTGTCGGCTCCACATGGAACAATGGGCACCTGGTTACTCGATCCAGAAAATTTAACCATTCAAACAACCGGACCCAGCACCACTACAGTTGCAGGCTCACCGCCAAGTTCTTATACCTCAAATGTCGACTCTTCTATCTTGACGGTGGCCGATTTACAGAGTGCGTTAGCGAATGCTAGCGTTTTGGTCATAACGGGGACAGGTGGAGCGCAAGCGGGTGATATCACCGTCGCTAATGCGATCACTTGGTCGAACAGTAATACCCTCACATTGAGCGCTTCTCATAATATTAACATTAACGCCAACATCAGCAACTCAGCCAGCGGCAGCCTTGTTCTACAGGCAGATAATCAAGGTGTGGTGACCACAAACAATTCGACAAACGGCAAAGTGATCTTTGGTGGTGGTGTTGTGACGATGGGTGGCAGTACAGCCAGTCCAAATAATGGAACCGTATCAGTCTATTACGATCCGACGACTTTTGGTACGCAAGATAGCGGTATTGCGAATTCAAGCAATAGTCAGAATGTAACCAACTTTGTTATTAGCGGAACAACGACTTTTACGCCGTATATGCTAGTCAACACCGCCACCAATTTACAAAATATCTCTAGCAGTCTCGGGGGTGATTATGCCGTTGGACCAGCCGTTCTCAATGTCAGTAGTATTTCGAATTTTACACCGATAGGCACGACATTTACGGGTATTTTTAATGGGTTCAATCATATCATCAACAACTTAACCATTAATACAAGCTCAGCAAATGCAGGACTATTTAATACCATTGGTAGCGCTGCAACAGTTGAAAATCTGGGATTAACCAACGTCTCCATTACTTCAACCTCGATTGCCTTTGGCGCCTTGGCTGGTGGAAGTAATGGCACAGTCAATAATGTTTATGCGACTGGGAGTGTAATAGGCAACAATATAAGTCCAACTGGCTTTGGTATTGCTGGCTTGATTGGGAACACAAGCGGTAGTGGTTCTATCTCTAACTCTTATAATGCGACCAATGTAACAGTCAATATCAGTTCTGCTGGTAGCGGCAATGGTTTTGGCATAGGTGGGTTAGTAGGCTATGCAAATGGCAGTGGGGCTATTACTAACTCTTATAATACGGGCACTATCACACTGAATATGCCCGGCGGAAGCATACAGTATTTAGGCGGACTAGCCGGTATATACTTCGGCCCCATTTCAAATTCCTACAACCTTGGCAATGTCATATCAAATAGTACGAGTGGGGTCATTAGTGTCCAATATATGGGAGGCTTGGTAGGATCATTACAATCAGGGGGGAGCATTGCTCACTCCTACAATGCGGGCAATATTTTAACCAATGGAAATACAAATAGTGATGTTGGTGGAGTGGTGGGTGGGACGGGTATTAGTGGATCAACCTCCATTAGCAATGTCTACAATAGTGGAAATGTTTCGGCCTCAGCTTCGAGCAATGTAGGTGGGATACTAGGCGTTAACGTTGACACACTCTCTCTTAGTAACACTTACAATGTAGGGAGTATTAGCGGCAGTAGTAGTGTAGCAGCCATTACACCGACAACCAGCAATGTCACCGCTAGCAATAACTTTTATGACAGCACAACCTCAGGCTCCGGCATAACAGATCCTAGTGCAACAGCTAAAACTGACTCGCAAATGATGCAAGCCTCTACTTTCAGCAGTTGGACCGGTGCAAATGGTTTTTATAGCTCAGGCAACACGAGCGGCGTTTGGATTATGGCGGGTTATCCGCACTTAACGATGGAAAATACAACGACGGCTGCGGGTGGTAGCAGTGCTAGCATGGCGATTACGAATGGTGTGCAGTTACAATTAATGGCCGCGAATTTAAACGGCAATTATACGTTAGCGAATAACATTAATTTATCCAATATTGGAACTTATCCTACTGGTAGCACCGCTGCAAACGTAGCGAATTGGAATAATGGTGCTGGGTTTGTACCGGTTGGTGATGCTACAACCAATTTCACTGGCAATTTTAATGGGCTGAATTTTACGATTAACAACCTCTATATCAACTCGAATGCTACCAATGTAGGACTCTTTGGTGTAACCGGTGGTACGAGTAAAACGATACAAAATGTTGGACTTGTTAACGATGTGATTATTGGTGGAACGAGTGTTTCTAACATCGGCGGGTTCATTGGGTTGTCAAATGGTACGACAAACGCCCTTACGAATGTTTACGCTACAGGGAGTGTTACATCATCAGCTACCACAGCGGTTGTTGGTGGCCTTATTGGTTACGACTCTGGTTCGTCTATTAGTAATTCCTATAATGCAAGTACAGTAATCAGTGCAGATAGCTTAAGTAGCGGCACAGGTGGCATAGTGGGTAGAAATTTAAGTGGATTGTCGATTACTAATTCTTATAATACAGGTGCTGTCACTAACACCAGCGGCAGTAGTCAATTTACAGGGGGTATCGCAGGACTTAATGCTTCTCCTCTTACCAACTCTTATAATGCCGGTACAATTACCGGGGGGAATTATGTTGGAGGAATAGCTGGTTACAACAGCGCAGCCATTAACGGCACTTATAATTTAGGTAACATCATAGCTTCTGCTAGTACTGCTGGCGGTATAGTTGGTCAGTTGCTTGGTAGTGGCAGCATTACAACTTCCTATAATGTGGGCAGCGTAGCAGCTCCTACTAGCACTGGTGGTATAGTTGGTTACATAGTCGCTGGAACTGTTACTAATGTTTATAACTCTGGTTTAGTCACAGCATCATCATTGGCTGGCGGTCTCGTAGGAGACAATAGTGGCAGCGGCTCAATTACCAATAGCTTCTGGGATGTTGTCACATCAGGACAAACAAAAGGAACAGGCAATGGAGGAACCTTCACTAATATATACGCTGGTTGCTTTGGCAGCTGTGGTACCCAGACAATTACCAACGCAACAATCACTGGCACGATTACCCCTGTTGATCTTTCTCTACCCGCTACTTATACCTCAACAGGGAGCTGGACTGGCGTTACCACGAGTTCGAGCGGGACACCAGCTACGAGTAACACCTGGTTTATGGTATCCGGCGCAACCCGTCCTATTTTAATCTCAGAAGAATTTTCGACGAGTAATGTCCCCTCAGCTATCATTAACGGTCATCAATTGGAATTGATGAACGCCGATTTAGGCATCAATTATACTCTCGGTAGTAATGTTAATTTAAGCAATGGCATGAATAATGCGGCTGATGTGTGGGGAACCAATGCAAGCTTAACGCAAGGTGCTGGATTTGTACCGGTTGGTAATGCAACAACTAACTTTACCGGCAGCTTCAATGGGCAAAAT
>Ga0207012_1107_pt1 | contig 17030 bp, 14 predicted proteins | sample Alteio_BWMinCont_80_FD_153471 | JGI IMG/M metagenome (GOLD analysis project Ga0207012, IMG submission 153471) | Enriched cells from forest soil in Barre Woods Harvard Forest LTER site, Petersham, Massachusetts, United States -... | ecosystem: Environmental > Terrestrial > Soil > Temperate forest >...
GACTGCTGCTTTCGCGGCAGCAATTTTGGCTATTTCATTGACGTTGGATGTTTTCATAAATGATGTTGTCCTCTGTTATGTACTGTACAAAGATGAAGATTTTAGATCTAGTACATTGTAGAGTTTTTATGGCATGGTTCAAATGTAGATTGAGGTCAGGCCTGACATTCTGCCATTCAGGGAGAAGGTATACAGGAATTGGTGTCAGGCCTGACATTCTGCCATTCAGGGGTGGTTCTCAAACATCTATGTTTAAAGCACCCCCTGAATAACACAATGTCAGGCCAGACACCAATTCCTGCATACCTTCTCCCTGAATGACACAATGATCAGGCCAGACACCAATTCCTGCACTTTTGAATCTTTTTGAACCAAGCCGTTTTTATCGACCATTTGTGGCATTCCAAAGTTCCGGGGTTGGATCGATCGAAAACAGTCTAGTATTATTATACAGGTTTGTTTTTGATCAGTCGGATCCCAGGACCTTGACGCAGCTAGTTTAATCGAATTTAACACACACAGTACTAGTGCATTGACAGAAAAATACTGAAATGTGAGAATGCGGAGATTCTTAGATGGAGACAAGGAATTCTATGACAAACGTGATTGATGTCCTATATGAACGCGGTTTTATTGATGCAATAACAAGTGAAGAATTGCGCACAGTTGTGGATAAACCAATTAAGGTTTATTGCGGTTTTGATCCGACGAGCGACAGCCTTCATTTAGGTAACATGGTAGCCTTGATGGGGTTGGCATGGTTCCAGAAATATGGACATACCCCTGTGGCAATTGCTGGGGGTGCTACTGGTATGATTGGTGATCCTTCAGGGAAAAGTAGTGAACGACAGCTTTTGGATGAAAGTACTATTGATAGCAATTTAGTAGGGATTCAGAAAAATATTACAACCATCTTAAGTTATTCGAAAGATGTCAAAGCCCCTTTATTGCTTAACAATTTAGACTGGTTTAAGGGGTTTTCTTTTATTGAGTTTTTGAGAACGGTGGGTAAACATTTTCGCATCGGGCCAATGTTATCGAAAGATTCTGTAAAGCTTAGAAGTGAAGAGGGGATGAGCTTTACCGAGTTTTGTTATCAAGTTTTACAGGGATATGATTTCCTCCATCTATTTGATGAATATGGAGTCACTGTTCAGATAGGTGGAAGCGATCAATGGGGCAACATCGTTGCTGGTACAGACCTGATACGCAAGGTGCGTGCCAAACCTGCATACGGAATTACATTTCCGCTTTTAATGCGCAGTGATGGTCAGAAGTTTGGAAAATCGGAAAAGGGGGCGGTGTGGCTCAGTGCTGATCGTTGTTCTCCTTATGAATTTTACCAGTATCTCATTCGTGTGTCTGATGCAGATGTCATCAAGTTAATGAGTGTCTTAACATTTATGGATATGGGTGAAATTCGCGAATATAGCGAAAAAATGAAGCGAACAGACTATGTTCCCAATACTGCTCAAAAGCGTTTAGCTGATGAAGTGACGAAGATCGTTCATGGGGATGTTGGGTTAGAAACAGCTCTACGAGTAACTAAGGGGGCCTCACCCGGTGCCGAAACAGAACTAAATGCTGAAACACTAGAAAATATTTCCCAAGATATGGCAAATTGCGTGCTGGATTTACATGAAGTTGTTGGACAAAAGGTAATTGATCTAATTGTGAAGGTTAGTCTACAACAAAGTAAAAGTGATGCACGTCGATTGATAAGAAATGGGGGTGTCTATCTCAATAATGAAAGAGTTGTTGATGAAAATAGTAGCATTGCAGAAAATAATTTGATTGAGGGGAGACTACTCCTTTTGTCTGCAGGGAAAAAAAATAAAATGTTGATTCGGATTGGGAAATAAACTAAAGATTTTTCTTGAAACGAATCCGCGTTTGACTATGATAGAGAAACGACACAAAAGATGTCGTTGCAAGTGAAGGAGGGAATTCCGAAATTCCAAAAATCGCCTGAATTGGAAATTACGGAATCACCTCAAAAATGTGCGTTAAATAATTTTTAAGGAGTTCTTAAATATGGCAACGATGACAAGTAAAAGCACGATGACAAAAAAGAAACTGATTAATTCAATTTCTCAAGAAGGGGGAATTCATCCCAATGATGTACGCCACGTCATTCAAGCTTTCCTTGATAAAATGACAGATTGTCTTTCAGAAGGTGATCGCTTGGAGTTTCGTGATTTTGGTGTCTTCGAGGTAGTTGAACGTAAACAGAAGATTGGCCGTAATCCTAAAAGAGCTGATCAGCCGATTATAATTCCAGCCCGCAATGCTGTGAAATTTACACCGGGCAAAAAAATGCGCAAACGCATTGAAATTAAAGATTCCCGCCCAAAGCAAAATGATGTGCGTGAAAAAGTTGTGCTAAAATCTAAGTAATGATTCAGCTTTATCAAGTTTGGGTTGATCAAGAGAGATGCACAACTCCTTTTGAACGAGTCGTAAATGCCTATTTTAATCGTACTGAAATTTCAGATGCGCTTATAGACGAGGTAATGACGGTTCGTTTACATCAGGAGGGGGAGACCCCTTGGAACCATGTTGAAGAATGGCGACAGATAGCGCAACTGCTATTGATATTAAGAGAGAAAAAGCGACTATCTACCCATTATTCGATATTCCTTGAGCGGTTTCAGAAGCTGAGTTGCGTGACTCTCTGGTCTGATTTCCAACTTGTAATTGCTTATAAAATACTGGCAGAGAAGCTGTTAGAGGAGTGTAGCTCAGACTCTAACTTGCGTTCGAGTGGGGCCGTCCCTGTTTCTCCAGATTTTTTCCAGTTCACAAGTGGAGCTGCACCTTTGGAAAGAGAGGGGCAGTGGCTATGGGCAGAAGTTCCTCATCCCATTTATCAAGCTGAACTTGGGTTGGTGTGGTGTCTAATCGGTGATATCACCGGTGATACAACCTACTTTGAATGGGCCGCCAAACTTGCAGAATGGCATCAAAATACACTCGATCATCACTTCATTCCGTTTATAGGCTTATACTCACAAGAAGGGGAAGCATCACTCGAAAGATTATTAGTTCATAACTATTACTTTTTTGATGCTGTGGCGCGCGTCTGTAATCGGTCTGACATGGCTTTCTTAGCAGAAAGACAATTAGAGCATCTAGAAAAATTTCTTCTCAATTACGAAGGGAAGATTCCCACCTCAATCATAGCATTAGGTCAATGGTTAGTTTCTCTTCCACTCCCGACGCCAGAGCCTCATCACCCTCCAAAATATTTTATAGACCCAGATTTAGCCTTAACTATATTCCGTACGGTTCTTACGAGCGGCCTTGCTTCTCTTTATGGGGGAAAATCTGGAATGGGATGCTTTCATCATGCCGATGTACAAGTCGTGAATTTTGGTCCTCAATACACCCCTCTTGGCGATTGCCGCGGTTTTGGTTTGGAAGGGGCTGGACGATTATTGTCTAATCAAGTGAAGTCGATCTCCGCATCTGAAGAGGGATTTCAGCTCGAAGGGGTAGCACGACTGCCTAGCAATCTTGATGTGACCTCTCAATCAGGGGGCTGGTTAGAAGCCAAGGTGGAATTTAATGATGAGGGATTATCGATCACCACCTTAGCAAATGATCTTTTCGAGCAAGATCGTTCATTTGCATTCTTTATTAAAGCTGCAGAGTGCTTAATAGAGGGGAAAGAGGTGATCAAACCTCGTTCGTTACAACACTATTGGGGAAGTGCGCATCGCGTGCACTTGAAAGGATTGCATGGCACGGTGATCCTAGAATCTAATCAAGAATGTGAGATGCACATCATTCCACTTGGTGGTGGGGAGAACTTTTGGGGTGCCGATTTCTTGGTGGCTTATGTCTTTTCCGATGGCCAAACCCGCGGTAGTTGGAAACTTAGAATTTCATAGCTTACCCTAAAGATCACAGAGCAGGCATAGAAGATTTTACAACGCGCATTCGATGTCGGCCCTCCGGGCCTGAATATTATTTTGGATTACCCCAGGGTTGACACCCTGGGCTATTACATATAGGCCCTCCGGGCCATTAATTCAATACCGATTTTTTCTGAGCCATTAATATGTTTGCTATGGCCCGGAGGGCCTTCATGTGATAGCCCAGGGTGTCAACCCTGGGAAATCCAAAATAATATTCAGGCCCGGAGGGCCGACATCAAATGCGCGTTAACCTGATGCGTATGCCTCGCAGGTTTGGGCTCGGTCGCTACTGGGTGCTATGCCGTCGTCCTCGCGGGCTCGGTCCATTGTGGCAAAGGGACTTTGGAAACGGCATTCCAGCAAAATTGCCCATCTTGGCTGCAGTCAATGAATAATTGTCCATCGCCAACAGGGAGAGTATCATCTTTGTGAGTGTCTATTCCTGTTGCTGTACACAAATTTGAAGCGAATACGAATAATGTTTTTATGAATGGTGATACGATGGTTTTATCTTTTCCCAATATCTCCACGAGTCGATTTTGTAATTCTACAAAACTAGTCCCTTCCTCTTCGAAAAAAGCTTCCCGTCGTTTTTGTCTAACGAGATCCATTTCATGCAGAGTGGAGAGTAACTCGTAGGCCATCTTGATTTTTGGATCAGATAGAACGCGCGGGTCAAATTTGTCGTGCTTACAAGCATCTGTTATTGCTAACATTGTATCATCAATGAGCGTACGATCAACTCCGAGTTGTTGCGCATAGGCCGCATAAACTTCTGCAGAACGTTTAGCATATGGATCTTTAGCCTGCCACCCTCTTTCGTCTAATCTTCCTGCACGCATTAAATAAGCAGCCAATTTCAAATTTGTTTTTTCTTCTTCCCTAAATGATTTAAAAATCGCTTGTTTCTCTGGAGAAGCCTGTTTCTGAATTAAATCAATTACAGCTTCTAGACCACGGACTTGGCGAGCAGAATGGGTCCCGTTATGGTGGTATCTATAAAGAGGGACTCCCTTAATGGTGCAGAGTGCGTCACTGCGATCATTAATAGATTGAGGACTAATTCGATAAGGCGTGTTGGTTGTGTACTGGTTTGCCAATTTAAAAATTTTAGGTAGATTAGCTTCTGTCAGAGTAAGGCGATCGTCGAGTCCATGCTGCACATTTGCAACTTCAACGCAAGCCTCTCCAGGCTCACAGATATTTCTTTGAGCATCATACGGACGACCTATTGTTCGGAGCAGTACAGAAGCTGGGGCATCTTTGAGGTTGTCTGGAGTGATCTTATCAAGATTTTTGAGAGGTTTCACAGCTTGCTGAGAGCTACTATCAGGGGCCATCACTTGTATGGAGAGAGGAGGCGTTGGCTCTACGTGCTCTGAAACGAGAGGAAGTGTGAGTTCTACGTGCTCTGAAACAATGGGAGGTTTGGATTCAGACTCAAGTGAAACTTTCTTAAGTTGCTCTTTAACCTTTGTGATAATTTCGTTGAGAGGCAGCGATCCAAAAAAAGTTTTTTTGACTTCTATGTGCTCACATTTAAGAGCATTTGCGACGTTTTTTTTCCATTCTCTGTAGTCGGATCTCTTGAATAATACTGTTTTAGGAGAGGAGGCTCCTTCATTTTCACTGTATTGTTTTTCGCGGAGATAGCCGATCCATACGAGAAATTTTGTAAAGCGGCTATTGGGATTGCGCTCGGAGACGAGGACCCCTTGGCTGATTTTGGCATCGGTGATGTTGCGCTGTGCTGCATACGCATTCACATCATCGAATTGAAAGTACTTGCCGTTATAATGACCGACAATAGAATTTGTATTTATAGAATTCATATCTTTCCTGAAAAGTGGTCGCTTAGGGAGAAGCCCTGGAATTGCAACAGCCTAGGGCAACGCCTTAGGTTGGTCCAAAACATGATGCAGGCTGTAGACCTGCAATTGCAACATTTTGGAATTATATAATTACCTCATAGGGACGATAGAATCAACAAGAAAGGTGATATATATGTCCCTATAATCAGTTCTCGCCATCATCTATGAACATGTACTGGCCATTGTCCTGTTATTCTCGCTTTTTCTGGACATTCATCTCTAAATACTCAGTTGGCGTAATGACTTTTTCTCCTTGAGCTTCCTTCCAACTTCCATCTGCCTGCGGTAAGTATTTTTTTCCTTGATGCTCTATGTGAGGATTGCTGGGATTATTTAAATACAGGCTGCGATGGATCCGCATTGCGTCCAATTGGATCACTTTATCTATCATGCTAGCTAGGGTGGGGGTAGAATCCTCTACTTGGGAGTCCTTTTTTTTAAGAATTAAGATCTCTTCATAGTCATCCTCAAAATGTGGAGCCTTGCTCCAATCTGTTTTTCGGTCCATAGCCTGCTCCACAGAAGCGCCTAATTTCTTTGCTTTGATCTCCCTACCGAGAATACTTCCAATATTCACATAAATCTCTTTACGCACTTTCTCATTTCCTTTATCGACGTAGACAATTACCTTTTCCGCTTTTCCACCCGTCAACAAAGATACGATTCGACCAATGAAGCGACCATACGCAGACAAATTATGGGTTTCGCCGTTTTCATCTTTGAATATTACTCTCTTATTAAAAGTACCTTCTAATTTTACATCATTAACTTCCATATAATACCTCCCTCAGACGGATTAAATAATCCATTTAACCGTATTATAAATTTAAAGTGTATTTATATTCAATAGTTAAAATATTTAATGATTTTTTTAAATTAAAGTGTTTTTCTTTAGCAGGGATTTGATCTGAAGAAAATGCAGCTACCTCATAGGGACAATAGGGACAATAGGGACAATAGGGACAATAGGGACAATAGGGACAATAGGGAAGATTTTCTATAGATAAAATGGTTTTTATTTTACTAAAAGAAGGATAATAGAATCAATAAAAAAGATGGTGTAAGTGTCCCTATTGTCCCTGGGGTCCCTAATGTCCCTTTATGTTTTCGGTAGCAATTTATCTGATGATCGATTATTTCTAAAAAAAGGACTTTCAAACCAGGGAGGATATGATGAAATCGATGATTCAAATTGGTGCGATTGCACCTGATTTTTCTGCAGAAACAACTGAAGGGAAGATTCAATTCCACCAGTGGATGGAAAATTCTTGGTGTATCTTATTTTCTCATCCCAAAGATTTCACCCCTGTTTGTACGACTGAATTAGGTGCGGCTGCACGGTTAAGTGATGAGTTTAAGAAGAGAAACACCAAACTTATTGCTATTAGCGTCGGTAGTGTATCCTCACATAAACAATGGATTCCCGATATCAATGAGACTCAGAAAGTCACCTTCAAAATCCCTATGATTGGCGATGAGCAACACCAAGTTGCCGATTTATATGGGATGATTCACCCCGAAGCCAATGACACTTCTACAGTTCGTACCGTATTTATTATTGATCCCAATAAGAAAATACGATTGATGATTGCCTATCCCGCTTCGACAGGACGCAATTTCAATGAAATTCTTCGCGTATTAGATTCATTACAACTAACCGATCACCATAAAGTTGCAACCCCAGCTGATTGGAAGAAAGGTGAGGATTGTGTGATCCTGCCAAGTATTACCGACCCAGAAGAACTTAAAAAATTATTTCCCAAGGGGTTCCGTCAAATTAAACCCTATTTAAGATTAACGCCTGATCCCAGATAGAAGTGACGAATTTAATTGATAAATATTGGGTAACTCCGTCAAAATACTGATACAGATTTAAGAAGTAAAAAACAAATTTACCTAAGGAGATGACCATGACTCAGAAACCTTACACGCTTCCTGATTTGCCTTATGACTTTAATGCCCTCGAGCCCGTGATTAGCGCAGAGATTATGACGCTTCACTATACAAAGCACCATGCTGGATACGTGACCAATCTCAATAAAGCCTTAGAACAATTGGCAGACGCAGAAGCAAAACATGATATCGCTGCACAGATCGCATTACAATCAGCAATCAAATTTAATGGTGGCGGAGATGTGAACCATTCAATTTTCTGGACCAACCTGGCTCCTGAAAAGAAAGGTGGTGGCACCCCTCCAGATGGTAACCTCTTGAAAGCCATCACACAAGATTTTGGTTCTCTCGACAAATTGATCGAACTGATGAGTGGTAAGGCTGTCGCTGTTCAAGGTTCCGGATGGTGCTGGCTTGGTTTGAACAAAGGGAATAGCCGGTTAGAAATTGCGACTTGTGATAATCAAGATCCTTTAGTCACAAAAGGACTTGTGCCTTTGTTAGGAATCGATGTTTGGGAACATGCTTACTACTTACAATATAAGAATGTGCGTGCTGAATATGTGAAATCGATTTGGCGCATCATTAACTGGAAAAATGTTGCAGAGCGGTATTCTACTGCTACAGCTAAATAAGGGATCAAGATGGGATTATTTTCGCGCAGTAAGCCAAAAATTAAAATTCAGACTACCAAGAAGGATGGGTTTAGTGGTTGGCTAAAATGTACACATTGCACCGAGCTCATCCATGCCAATGAGTTAGAACAAAATAGCAATTGTTGTCCCAAATGCGATTATCACTACCGTCTTCCTGTCAATGAACGAATTAGTAGCCTCACGGATGCTAATTCGTTTCAAGAAATATGCACCGAGCTCCACACTATTGATTCCCTCAATTTTGTCGATACTGAACCCTATGTTTCTCGTCTTGAATCCGCTAAACAGAAGTCTGGACGGGATGAAGCTGTCATTGTAGGGGTAGGCAAAGTGGATGGTCAGGAAATTGCCCTAGGGGTCATGGACTTTAACTTCATGGGTGGATCGATGGGATCTGTCGTGGGAGAACGACTTACCTGCCTAATGGAACACGCTTTGAAAGCCAAGATCCCTTTGGTCGTTGTCTCGACCTCAGGTGGTGCTCGTATGCAAGAATCGATTCTCTCTCTCATGCAGATGGCAAAGACTTCAGCTGCACTTGCAAGACTGCACGAAGCCAAGATTCCTTATATTTCAATTTTTACAAACCCTACGACGGGAGGGGTGACCGCCTCATTTGCCTCCCTTGGGGACATTATCATTGCAGAACCCAATGCACTCATTTGCTTTGCTGGTCCGCGTGTGATCGAGCAAACAATCGGACATCAACTCCCTCCTGGTGCGCAGAAATCTGAATTTCTCTTGCAACATGGAATGATAGACTGTATTGTGAATCGACGCGAGTTGAAGAGCAAACTGAGCAAATTCATTACTTTTCTCACTCAATAATTTTAATTAGGTAACTATGACAGATCGTAATCATCCGTGTGTAGATTTAGAAATCATTCTTGAAAATGAAGCGAAGATTCCTCACTATGCCTCATCTGGAGCTTCTGGCGCCGATGTGCAAGCTTTTATTCAGTCGGATATTGTCATTCCTGCCGGAGAATCACGTTTGATTCCCACCGGACTCCGTTTTGCTATTCCAGCTGGGTATGAAATTCAGGTGCGCCCACGTAGTGGTTTGGCTTTAAAAAATCAGATTACGGTTTTGAATACCCCAGGAACAATCGACGCAGATTATAGAGGGGAATTAGCTGTTATTCTCATAAATTTAGGAAAAGTGGATTTTACTGTGATCCCCGGAATGCGCATCGCTCAACTAGTGCTGACCCCGGTCGTCCAAGCCTCTTTCGTTCCAGTACAAGAGCTTCTTACAACTGAACGAGGTTCAGGTGGTTTTGGGCATACAGGAATAATCTAAAAACGAGGATTATGATTAAAGTATCTGATTATCTCGATCCTCGATTGATTATGTTTATGGAGACGGCTTCGCGGGATGAAGTTCTTCTAGGTCTTGTAGATCTGATTTATCAAGCGGGCAAATTAAAAGATAAAGAGACATTCTATCAAGCAATTATTGAAAGAGAAAAAATAATGTCTACTGGCATTGGAATGGGGGTCGCAATTCCACATGCCAAGCTTGCTGGTTACCACGATTTTTTTATAGCGATTGGAGTGTTGCGCAATGGGGTGGAATGGAATGCGTTAGATAAAGCTCCTGTTAGACTGATTTTTATGATTGGTGGACCAGATGATAGACAAACTGAATACCTGCAGATTTTGTCGAGTTTAACTCATTTGATAAAAGATGAAAGAATTCGAAAAAAAATGTTAACATTGAATTCGCCAGAGATTATGATGGAACTATTTAGAGGTTTGGAAGCAAAATAGTAACTTCTCAATAAGTCGTGGTAAATTTGTGGCATAGGCTTTAGTCTGTGTGGTGTGCAATATTTTCATTATCTTATTTACCCTGACTGATTGAAAAGTTGCATCAAATAAGTTGTGTGATTAAGAGGCATTTATGGATTTGAAGATCAAAGATGTGGCAGAACTACTCAACGTATCGGAAACAACGGTTCGACGTTGGCTTGGAGATGGAAAAATTCCTGCATATCGTTTAAATCAGCAATATCGTTTTAATCGTCATGAAATTGAAAATTGGGTGATCGGACATAAAAAAAATGGCGCAAGTGCTGAGTCGTTAGATACCCATTCAAACCAAGAATCAGCTGAAGCCTTAGTTGTAGGGGGAAGCAAACAATTTAGTCTCTATCGCGCTATCCACAAGGGCGAGGTGTTGTATAATGTTCCTGGGGCAACCAAGGAAGAGTTTATTCGAACAGCAATGAAGCATATTGCCGCTAAAATGAACCTCGAGGCAGATGTGATTAGTGATATGCTGCTTGAGCGCGAGTCGTTGCAGTCTACAGGACTAAACAACGGTATTGCAATCCCTCATACGCGTGATTTCCTGTTGAATGCCCATTTTGATGTGGTGACGGTTGTGTTCCCAGAGCATCCTCTAGAGTATGATTCACTAGATGGCAAGCCTGTGACATCACTCTTTTTTCTATTTGCAAGTGACGATCGACGTCATTTGCATCTCCTTGCAAAAATTGCTCATCTGAGTAGTCAACCGGAGACTTTGAAATTTCTTCAAACGAAGCCAAACAAGGAAAAGCTCCTACAATATATTCGCGATTGGGAAAGCCGCATCCAGCAAGCCAAAGAATAACAGAACCCTATATCATAAAAAAATACTGATCATACACAAAACTAAATAAGCTACTATTATGGATATTCTACCCTTTGGGGCTGCTGAACTTTTTTCTATTGAAGCTATTAAACCTCTTTGGTTTGGAAAAAAAGATGTCGCACAGCCTGCAATTCCTGAACCTGTCGAAGAAGCAGCAGCAGCGGGTCCTGTCGAAGAAGCAGCAGCAGCGGGTCCTGTCGAAGAAGCAGCAGCAGCGGGTCCTGTCGAAGAAGCAGCAGTGGGTGGTTTAAAGAAATCATTAGAACCTTACATTGCAATTCCCCCACAAATTTTCAATATTGTGCAGTCCAATCCACGGTCAGTCATAGAATTTTCAAGCGAGTATTTGGGAGATAGACAAGAAATTCTATTACTAGAAGATCAAAAAGCTTATGTGGAACGCTATTATTTATCTGGTAGAATTGTGACCATTCTGACAGATAAGGAGTGCTATCCTTTATCGGTAATTATTGAAAATTTCATCTCTGACGGAATATTTGTGACATTTACTCAGGAAGAAAAGGATAACATTCAATACATTTTAGTGACGCCATTATCCCAAAAAGTATCTACTATGATCCAACAGAACTTAAGAGAACCAGATATCCCTAAAAGAAGGGTTAGAATTCAACAGACCTTACGAAAGCTGGATTAGGATGATTAAAAATCCAAGTAAAGCTCAGTAAAAACAGCAATTCAATGTAGAAAGCTCAGAGAACGCAGGCCATACGCATCAGGTTAACGAGCATTTGATGCCGGCCCTCCGGGCCTCTATATTTTTTTTGGTCGACCCAGGGTTTCACCCTGGGCTATCACATGTAGGCCCTCCGGGCCATAGCAAAGATATTAATGGCTCAAAAAGGATCGGTATTGAATTAATGGCCCGGAGGGCCTACATGTGTAATAGCCCAGGGTGGAACCCTGGGGTAATCCAAAATAATATTCAGGCCCGGAGGGCCGGCATCAAATGTTCGTTAACCTGATGCGTATGCCTCGCAGGCTCGGACTCATAAACGAACCTATCATACTATGTACTAGGAAGGCGAAGCCCTCTGTGCTTCTCTGTGGCTCTGTGTTTCAATTTATCTTTGTCATAGGTTTTTGAGGATATACTTGTGAAAATCATTGTATTTTTGCGGCTTTGTCGTGAATTACCTTCTTCCGGATTTATTTTCCAAGAACACTTTTGAGAAGGCTTGTGGCACCTTTTTTGAGGTCTTTGATAGAATTCTTTGATTTCAAATCTGTTTGAGATCCATCACTATTGGAAGATTGGTTATTGGTTCCATCATTACTTGAACTTGAACCGTTATCCCATGGAAGGGGATTTGTGGTGGATGGCGGAATCTTTCCTTCACTCAATCCACCTGTGGCAATATTTAGAATTGTACCTAAGACAAGCCCTTGGGGGCCTCCTTGAGCTTGAGCAACGAGAGCACTGATTCGGCCTGCAGCCTTGGATTTGTCGATAGAAGCATCATCGAGAGTACCACGCAGAGGAAGTTGCAGCATTTGGTCTTTAGTGAGTCCTTTTATTTTAAAGGCTTTGCTGATTGCAGTTCCTGTAAGACCAATGATCATATTGACATGATCTTTTGGAATATCTACATGCCCCCAAGTAGCGATTGGAAATTGGTTGTTGATCAATAGATCGATACGTTGGAGTTTGATATTTCCATTGTGGAGTGAAAAGTAGGCAGGTGTAAGCCATACGTTTAATTCGTCGACATTGGCAGGAGTGAGCAGACTTAGCACTTTTGCTAGTTTGGAATCGTTTGAGAAACGCACCTTCCCAAGTTCTAGAGCTGCGTGATGGATCGAAACCGATTCAATGCTGAGGTGATTGAGAGAAAAGGCAAACCCCTCTTTACTGATTGTGAGTTTAAGAGGCTGGTCGGAACCAATGATCCCATCAACAATTGGAACGAATTCCTTAAGAACGTACTTACCCAATTGTGGAGTAATGAGTAATTGTGCTTGAAAGTCCTTTCTGAGGGTGACTATTCCTTGATTGAGATCTGCATCGATATCGAGTGTCCCATTTTCTCCTTTGAGATCAAGGAAAACCGGACCATTCATTGCTTGGAGTTGGGTGTGTATTTTGGCATTTACAGAAGAGCCTATAATCGCTTCAAGCTGTCGTGTGAGGGACGGATTGAGGACGAGGTGCCCGATCATAGGAATAGATAGATTGTCAATTGATCCATCAAGTGTAAGTGATAACCCTTTATAGTTGAGAGCACCATGATCTGTGAGTCCATTTTCAAGTGTTCCAGTGATGTCCCAGGCAGAAGTGGATTCTTGAGTGGCAAGTCCTTTTGCACTCATTTTAAAGCTAACCTTTTTAGAGAGATCCTGGCTGGAGATATGGGTGAATATGTTATTCAGATAAAACGACTGCTTGGTTTTATTGTTGAGTTCAACGAGATGGTCGATTGTGAGATCTGCATCGAATCCAGTATCCCAATAACTAAGCTGGTCCTTTCTGATGGGCAGATTGAGAGATTTGAGCTTGAGTGTGATATTAGAATCCTGGGCAAGGATAAAGTCGCTAGTGTAATCCTTATCAATTAGACTCCGTAAAACATTATAGGATTTGGGAGTCACTTTTATGTGAAATTCGTTAGGTTGGTAATCGTTGTGGAGGTGGACTGTTTGATCGAGTGTGAGGGCTGCATTTCCTTTGATATTGGGTGTGTGTAGACTTAAATTGATGCGACCATTGAGTTGTGGGTTGAGGTTAAGGTATGATTCTAGTGCGAAGTCGACTGTATTCCCAACAAGAATATGCAACTCCGGTTCTTTAAGAATTACTGAGAGGATTCGCGTGGGGAGCTTCTGGATATTGATGTTGGTGCGCACCGATGTGTGGCTAAATTCAAGTAGGTCATTATGCCACCAGTCTTCAATTGAAATGGCTCCAAAAATTTTGCCTGAGGCCTGTTTTTCGATGTGACTATTCCCGGAAAAATTAAAGGTGATTAAGCTGTTAGCTCCGTCGATGTTCCAATTGGCTGTGAAGCCATCGAGTTTTGCAAGCTCGTGTTCACCCTCCTCTGACAAATTGTTTAGGAAGAGATCGTTGATTTTGACGACCCCTTTCATTTTCAGTGCAGAAAAGTTATTCATTCCTAAGGGGATGTAGGAATCTGATATTGTGAGCTTAATAGGAGTGTTTTGAATTGAAATATTGGAATCTGCTGTCAGTCCTAAATTCTGTAATGTTGCTGCTTGAGGAATATAGGTGAGGAGAGCTGGAGCGGATAGGGTGAGGTATTTTCCTTCATGAACAACTCCAGATAGGTGCATTTGCGTTAGGTCACTTTTCAGAGAGAATTCAACATCATTAGTTTTGAGTGAACTATCTGCATTAAAATGGAAATCGGTTGCAAGAGTGATTGTAGCAAGGTTTCCTAGAAAATCATGTAAAGGACCAATGTTATTGGGTTGTGCAAGACCCATTGAAAGAAAGAGGTGAGGGGGGGAGTCGGGAATCGCTGTAAAATCGATCACGAGATCTTTTACTAATGTCCGCCCTATCGTCGACAATGCTTCGATTGTAAGTGGGGCTGAGGAAAAGCGCCCTTTGATCGTTGCTTTTTGAATTTGTAAATGTGCTGAATCATCAAATGAGGGAGTCGGAATAGAGAAGCTTGCGAGCGATAAAGTCGATTTGGCAGTAGCTTGCAGTCTTGGAGTTGGGGCGCCCACTAGATTGCTTTCGACAAATCGAGGGGTGATGTCGAATACAATCTCTGCGGGTTTTTGAAGTTCGATATTTTTTCCAATTTTAAATAAAAATTCTGTTGTAGATAGATTATCAGCCTTGATTTGTAATGTGGCAAGGGAGAACTTATCATGCTGCTCCATGTTAAAATTGAGATCAGCAAACTGTCCAAGTGTGCTAGTCAATTTACCCTCTGCGCCGGCTAGAGCATCAACGATGGCAATAGGAAGTCCTGAGAAGTTCCCTTGAAATGATAGCTTCTGTCGATCGTTATTGATGAGTTTCTTCCAATTGGTGAGCTGTGGGGCGGTAACAGTAAATTGCAGATGAGTAAGTTGACCATTATAGATTAAATCACTGTTGATACTTGCATTTCCAGTTGTTGTATTGGCATCTGATTCAAGAGTACCATGGAGATGTTGAATGGTGAGGCCTGTTTTATTCTCTTGTGTAAGAACTGAAGTTGAGTCGAGGTCAATGGTTGCATTAATGGCGATGGGGACGAGATCGAGTTTTTTGAGAGAGGATTGCAGTAAGCTAGTGGGAAATTCTAATTGGTTGATGGTAAAATGCAATTTTGTTGGATTCGTGAGATGGGCGAGTTGAGGATTGTTACTGGCAGCTAATAATTTTTCGAGAAGTGCAGGGGTTAGAGTCGTGACCATATTCAATGGCTGCAATAGCGTGAAATTCTCACCGATCAACATTTTAGTTGTCGCCGAAAATTTAGGTGCAGATCCATTTAACGAGATGGTCATTCCATTTGGGGTGACCTGTTGATCAATCTGTAGGTTTAAGTATTCTCCAAATGTGTCAAGAATAGCTCCTGCAAGATGTGGGGACTCCATTGCAACAAATTGGTCAACGATTTCCAATGGGAAATTTTTAATGTCTACTTTTGCTTTAAGTCCTAACTCGGATAGTGTTTTTATAGATTCATTTAGATCATTATTTTGTTTCAAGAGGTGTTTGATAACAGTATCGTTCACTACAGCATCTACCGCAATGCTGCCTTGATTTTCATTTTGGCGTGTTTTCCCCGATATCTTAAGAGTGGTTGAATTGAGGAGAATATTAACGTCATTAAGGATAATAGTGAGTGGGCTTCCTGTGCTGGTTGCATTGGGAAATGGTTCGCAACAATCTTTAAATAGCGTCTGCTCAATGTTTGTATGACCATGTGCCATTTTAGTAATGGTCGCATCAAGATTATCCACAGAGAATGCCCCTGCAGTGGCTCCTTTCCACCATAATGAAAATAATGAGGCATCCGCCGTGATTTTTTGAATAGTTGCAATCGGTGTCGATGAGGTGTCTTTTAAAACAATTTTTTCGATTGTTTGAGGCCCCAACCATCCAATTGAAAGGGACTCTAGTTCTATTTTACCATTAATTCTTGTATTGATATGTTCCACGAGGATATTTTTCCCCCACGGTGTCGAAAGAATGATGGGAATAAATGCAACCAATAGGATTAAAATCGAAAGGATAGTTAATGAGATATATTTAAATGATGATGACACGAATTCCTCCTAATCCGGTTCAATACCGGCCCTCCGAGGCTGTGAAAATAGTATGACAATTTGGAGTGCGGTGACAAGTCACCGCACTCCAAAAAAAACGCTTATTTTTCACAGGCCCGGAGGCCGGTATCGAATTTGTTTTTATAACCTATTTCGTAAGACGATGAAAAGAGGCATTCATTTTGTCAAAAGCAGGACGATACTCTGCAAAATCATCAGCAGGAGAAGTGTATGTAATCAAGTATATTCCCATTTTATTGCTAAAGAAGACTTGGAGCACTTCGATATTAATTTTCTGTATTTCATGTGTATAGAGAATCCACTTGGCAGGCATTCCATCGAGGGTCATATCTCCAGAGTCTTTTACATTAAAGTCTGTGAGAGCTTTTTTGAGGTTATCAATACTTTCTTGGTAAAGCTGGGCAAGGTCAATTGGAGCTTCTACTTTTTCAGAGATGATATTCATTGTTGCGCGAATGGGATGTTTTTCGCTTTTCTGAGGAGCAAGGAGGACGAAGTCAACTGCTGGAATTTCCTTTTTTTCCCAATCACTAGGATATTCGATCGAGTAACCTTTGTCTTCATTTGTATAATTTTTTGTTGTATCTTTTTTAGTTTCAACAGCTGGCGCAGTTTCGGTTGTTGAACTGGCAGCTAAATTGTTACTATTGATGAACAGTGTGCCGACGAATAAAAGGGTATAGAGGAGCTTCATTATGATTCCTTTGGGTGAATTTGTTAATTCTTAATTCGACTGTAAAGCAAGATCTATTTGATCGCAAGCCTAACTTCTCAATTA
>Ga0207012_1110_pt1 | contig 16602 bp, 12 predicted proteins | sample Alteio_BWMinCont_80_FD_153471 | JGI IMG/M metagenome (GOLD analysis project Ga0207012, IMG submission 153471) | Enriched cells from forest soil in Barre Woods Harvard Forest LTER site, Petersham, Massachusetts, United States -... | ecosystem: Environmental > Terrestrial > Soil > Temperate forest >...
GTTAAAAAATGTTTACTAGTTAATTAATTAAAAGTTATAATGAGTTATATTAACTCTATAACTTTGGGTGAATTATGCAAGGTCAAGTAGGTCCACACACTCCCGATCGTATGGAAATGCAGCCTCTTCCACAAGAGAAGATTGAAATGCAAGCCGTTGGTCCTGGAGCTGTTAGTAAGTCTGGAGCCGCTGTTCTTGCTAATCAAGAACCCCCCGCCTTAGCAGCTCGAATAGCAGCAGGAACTGCTGGAATTCTTACTAAAAAGACACCAGCTAATGGACCACAACTCCCTCTTAATGTTGCTCACCACTTCAAAGAAGACTCAATTAAAGATGCTTTGCAAGTACTGTTCGGAGAAAAAGCAACGCTTGAGAAGTCTACTGCAGCAACCAAACACAAAATTAAATATAGAGATCCTGATGAGGTTCTAGTTGAGCCTCGGGCGCCTCTGAAGGCTGATGCCACTAGACTAGAAAAAGTTGCGCATGCTTTTAAATCGATTGGGCATGGATTTAAAATAGCTGGACATGGGCTTAAAAGATTCGGAACTGCCTTTACTAAAGTTAAGGTCGCTTATGTGGCTAGCGTAATCCTGACTGGACTATCGGCTCTCCTTGTTGTAGGGGGAGTTGCAGGTGGGATGGCTCTTTGCTTCTTCTGTCCACCTGCTGGCGTGTTAATACTAGCTGTTTCCTTGGGAGTAGGTGCGATGATATTCACTGATCGAGAGCAAATACTTGGATGCCTATTTTCGGGTGAGCCAAAAGCCCACGATAAAGCCCAACTCAATAAGCTTAAAGAATCTCTTGTTAAGGATGAAAAGAAATTAGCAAATATCAATACCTTCTTTAAGGCCATGGAGGACGATCCTGAAAATGTTCACGATTTTGAACAATTTCTTAAAGATCATGTAGGATTCGACCCTAAACAGCCGGGTCGTTTTGCAGTAAAAATCGAAAATCTTCCACACCTGATCACAGAATTTAGGAAAAGAAAAGAAGAATACCTTCTAAAACCAGAAGAGATCACAGTAAAAGAGGTGGGTGAAAAACTAGACAAGGCCACTGCAGAACTAATGAGATGCAAAGAGAGAATTGACGAAACTAAAAAGGAGATAAAAGATTGGTCGCCTAAAACCGGACACAATTCATTAACTGCAAAAAGGGATAGGGCGATAGAGAGGGATAAAGCCGCCCGAGGCGAACCTTCTACTGGACAACTTCCAAATGACATAAAAGATCTTAAAGCGGCTCGCGATACAGCAAAAAAAGCTCTTGAAGATATTAGAACGAAACATGGTGATGCGGCTGCAACTCCAGTAGCACAGGGTGAGATAGATAGTGCACAGGCGGATTTTCAGAAGAAGGACACAGAGTTTTCAGTTGCCATGACAAAAGAACAGACAGAGGCTGCCGAAGACTTAAGACAGTGTGAGGCTGCCCTTGTTACAGCGAATGAATCTTTGGAAAATGCAATCACAGATGAAGCAGAGCAACAAGTAAAAGTAGATCAATTAAAGCAAGAAAAGGCGATCGCAGATGCTGCCTTGACAGCTGCAAAACCACGCTATGCTCTCTTAGAAACAAAGAATGGTGAGTTAGAAAAACTAGAGACTGAGCAAAAAGAACTTCAAGCAAATCAGTCGAGAACACCCACAGAAGATACACGACTTGCTGCTCTTCCAGACCTTATCACAGCAAAACAGGGAGAGGTTCAATCGCTTCAAGATCAAACAAAGGTTGCTATCGATAAAAGACGTGAAGCTGCTCTTGGGGTCGTTACAGAACAGAAAAAAACACGCACTGAAGCAGCAATCCAAGAAAGTATCGATAAACTCAAGACTTTAGATAAGGGGATCAAAGATGCTGCAGATAATGTGAAGAGTGCGCAAGGGGAACGTACAACTGCTTTAGCTGATGAAAAAGTGGCTAATGATGCTGTGGCTGTTTCTCAGGGACAATTTAATCAGCTTGAATCAGAATTAGCTGCACTCCAAGCACTCCCAGCTGCTGAAAAAAGCGATCCTGCTAAAGCACAAGAAATCACTGAAAAAACTGACGCACTGAATCAAGCCGAAACAACACTAGCGGCTGCTAAGACAAAACAGGATGCAGCAAAAACTGGTGTAAAAGATGCAAAACTGGCTGTGGCTCAGGCAGAACAAGCCCAAAAGAAACTTGAAACTGAAAGAAAACAAACATTCCCTGATGCTCAACAAGAAATTCTACAAAAACAGGTTCAGGTACAAGGTTCTCTTGAGATTAGAAAATTTCTCGCGGATTTAAAACGTGCTAAGGAAGATCTTGCGGTACTGACGGATAGCAAGCAAACAGAATTGGCTATTACCAAAGCGTCCACCAGACTTCAAAAGGCACAGTCGAATCTTGGAAAAGAGCAGGCAGCACTTACAATGAGTCAGAATTTGGCAAAAAAAGAAGAAGCTGAATTGAAAGATTTAGAAGCTGGGTTGAAAGCGGTGACTGCCGACAAAGAAGCAAAAGCCAACTTGACCAGAAGGATCGAGGATATTGAAGCAAAAGAACAAGGTATCACAGGAACACCTCAGGACAAAGAAAAATTAAGATTTGATATACAAGGACTTAAAAAAGACGCTGAAGAAATTAAGCAGAGGGAAACGAATACTAAAGCAGAGAGAAAAGCTAAGGCAGATGATCTAAAATCGAAAGAAAAAGACATTGCATCGAAAAATGATAAATTGAACACTCTGAGCGAAGAACTGAGAACTAAAACAGATTTGCAAAAACAGTTAGTTGGCCTGAAAAAAGAGTTAGGAGTCATCCAAATAGGCAAAGTCGACTTAGAGAAGAAAGTTAAGGATTTGAAAGCGAAATTGACCGACTCTAAAGCAAATGTAAAAAAAGCTCGAAGGAAAGTGGGTAAAGCCCAAAATGAGGTCGACTCATATACAGAAGCTAAGAGAGAAGTGCAAAGTAGCTCAGGAAAATTTTCTACTTATGGGGCGAAAACTAGTGGTGTAAGAGCCGGCAATGAATCTGATAGAAAAAAGAAAATCCTTTCAGAGTTGGGAAATAAAATAAAAAGCCTAGAAGATCAAATCAAGAATCCTAAATGGACGGATAGAATACCCCTCCTTCCGAATCAAGCTAAAGCAGATCTAAAGGCAGCATTAGCTAATAAAGGAAAATTAGAAGCAGAAATAAAAGAACTTAAAAGAGTTGGAACCAGCAGCGCTGCGATAGGGAAGACGGTAAAGGGGAAAGTGGATGAGATTGAAGCTAAGATTAAAAGACTGCAGGGAGAAATTCCAAAACGACTTCAAGATGCCAAAAAAGCATTAACAAAGGGACAACAGGATGTTTCAGATGCACACAGAATTGGCGAGCCAGCTGGTGTAGATGCTGCTTTAAATCGCCTCATCGTGCTACAGGCAAATGTTACTCTATTAGAGGCTGAATCTTCTAAGGCTGAAACTCCACCCGGCAAAATGATCGATTTAAGGGATGTGGGAGAAATTGTTAAGACTGCAACCGCAAACTTTGAAGAAGCAAAACAGTATCAATTAGAGTTAATGAACAAACTTTCACGTAGTGATGTTTTTTCAGAAACAGTCTCTTTATCTATTACCGAGGCTGATCAGCAAATTGACAATCTAAATAAATCATTGGTGTTCGTTAGCAGTAAAGTTAAAGAAACTACTGAAGCCCACCAAAAGGCTGAAACTGAGTTAAAGGATATTCCATCTGATGATCCAGATAGGGCTAGCGCTAATGACAAGGTGAATGAATCTAAAATATTCATGGATGAAGCGATTGCCTTGAGGAAAGCGACTGATGAAGCAATTATAAAATTAAAGCAACATGCTTTAGAGATGTCCAAAATTTCGAGAGCAATCGATAAAACAGTTGTAGATCAAACACAAAAACAGATTAAGGCATTAGGTGCAGGCGCTGGTCTGGATCTGGCTACTTCAAAATTACTCGAAGATGCTGTGGCTATAGAGAAACGTGCATTTGACAAAGCTCAAGCTGCAACAAAAGATGCTAAATCTCCAGAGGAGCAGAAAAAGGCTAAAGATACCCTGTTGTTTGCACGTGAACTAGCAGCTGTGAATAAAGAGACTAAAGAACTAGTGGGTGCGATAGTAAAAGTTATTACACCGGGACTTCCAGATAATAATCTTGTAGAAATTGAGCAAACGGTAGGACTGGTCGTTAAACGTACTGAAAATGCACTGACTGAGGTTCGTGAATCTCTTGATATTGCTGCTATTGCCACTCGCAAACTTCAAATTGCCGTCGATTTAAAAATTGCCAATAAAGCCGTTCGAGCCTCCAAACTAATGTTAGAGGACTTGGAAGAGGATAGTCCTAATTATGCAGAGGCAGAAAGAGCAGTTGCCAAAGCAATAGCTGCTGCTGCAGTTGCTAGGGCGGCTTCTAGTGAAGTGCAGAATATCATGGGAGCTTCATTCAAGATCGAATTGCTCGGACAGGTGGCTATGCAATAATTTGGAGTGCGGTGACTTGTCACCGCTTTGTTTAGCTCGACTTGTCGAGCGTATGAGCGACCCATCATATGCCAATTGTACGATTACTCATTTTTGGTGAGCCATACCCTTGCTTGATTAAGGCACGTTTTAGATAGCTTATACGCTCGACAAGTCGAGCTAGACAAAGCGGTGACAAGAGTCACCGCACTCCAAATTTGATTGAATAGTTGGATGTTGATATCCGTTCTAGAATTTTATTCCTCTGCTATCCTTGATCCTTGTCCTTAAAATCTTGGGGGTTTTTGTTGATGGCATCGAGGAGGTTTTTGTATTCTTGCTTGAAATCGCCGATGGCCTTAGACATTTGCTTTTCCATGAGATTGATTTGCTCTGTCATTTGTTTCTTGGTTCCTAGGCTCTTCCAAGTAGCTTCTTCGGGGTCATTCCCTTCAGTTTTTTCTTCTTTGGTGATCTGTTGTTCTAAATTGCGTAGCTGTTCCAGTTGTTGATTCAATTTTTCAAAATCATCCTCAAACAATGGAGCAGGTTGGTTTTTATTACTTTCACCAATGGTTGGGGCTATATTGGAAAATTGAGTGAGCATACTTCCTAGTGAACTTGTGAGGGAATTAATCTGTTTATTGACATCTGAAAAGAAATCGAATTCATTTGGTTTTACGTCTGGAAGTGCATTACCGGCCTCATTCCATGTTTTTTCGCTGATTCGTTTATGTTCATGATTATAGGTGTTTTCTGAGGCGAGGGTGCCATTGGGATGCCAAGTACGTGCAAACCCGATTGGACGATTGGCTGAATAGTTCGCCTGGATACGCAGGATTCCGGCTTCATCCCATATTTCTTCTGTTCCATCTCTCTTTCCATCAATGAATGTGAGACGTCGTTGGAGATTTCCACTATCAAAATACAGCAACACCTCCCCATCTAAGTTTCCACCTATATAATGCAATTTTGATTTGAGTTGTCCGGAGCGATAAAAGTAATATTGCTTTCCTTCTTGTTGTCCATCGCGAAATTGGAGCAGACTATGCAAGCTTCCATCATTGTAGTAATTCCACGATTTTCCCTGTTTTTTCCCTTTTAAATACCACGATTGACCTAAAACCCTCCCATCATGTGCATAATAATATGCGGGACCGTGCATGACCCCTTTCTGATAGAATTGCTTATATTTCAGAGTGTTATCTGGGTAATAGGCAGTTTCGATTCCACTGTTGAGTTCTGGAATGAATTCTTCTGAGGTGTTCAATTTGATTTCAGGATCGATTATTTTAAGTGTTTTATAATCAAAATAATACGTACTGTTTTTGGAGGAGTCGATTAGGGATTTAATCAACTCTCGACTTTCTAACAACCGTGCTTCATTCACCGTTTTCTGTTTTTTTTCATTTAATAATTTTTGGATGTGTAAGGCATTGATTTGCGCTGTTTGAAATAAATACTTTAACTTCTCTAATTCTAATAAAAGGTTTTTCCCTTCTATGACTTTTTTAGGAAATAGATCTTCTTCAAATGCAATACGTTGGTATTCCACTCCTTTAATTTTAGAAAACGTCTGATCAAAAACTTTCAAAAAGGCTGTAAAGGCGATTTCTTTTTTAAGTTGTTTTGAAATCTCCAAAATTTCCCTTTCGATCCTTTCATCGACATTAACTCCTGCATCAATTTGAAGGGCTTTTGCTAGAGTGCATTCAATAATTCGTCTATATAGATTGGAACAGGTTTGTAGACTTCCTTTTATGGCATTTATTAAGTTGTGAACAGTTTCAGGTGTGACCTGACTCATATACCCATTTTGAATTTCTCCTTGAATCCTGAGCTGCAAATCCGATTTTTTTTTCAACATAACTTTTGCTAGCTCTGCAAGAGGAACATTTTGAACACCAGGAAAGCCAAGACCTCCTTCAGTTGCATTAAAAAGGGTGATATCGGGGTGCGCTTTAGCAAATACAGAGTACCAACTCGATTCTCCCACCCATTTCCAAAGGGTGTCGACAGGGTTACCATAGATATCATTTCTGACAATTAGATCGTCGTGGATTGTTTTGGTGTGAAAATCTTCTGATCGATCATGGATGGGATGGCTGGAAATACCCGACGCATAAGAGGCTCCCTTGCTATAGGCAAGATCGATTCCGACACAAATGATGGGATTACAACCCATTGCATGAGCGATCATTGTACTAAAGGTTAAAACATTAAATCCTTCTTCGAGTTCATTCTCAAAAATACCCATTGCCTCTTCAAAGTGCTTTGCGATTCCATATCCTGAGCTGCCTGTGACGTAAAGTCGGTCGCCATGGATAAGTTCTAATGCCTCATGCAATAACCTGTTTCGATACAGAAATGGAAGTTCATAGCCGTGGTTCATAATGAGACGGGTGAATTGATGGGTATTGGGATCGATTCCAATGCCAAAATGAGGCATTACGTTTTGTGCGTTCAGGGCATTTAAAGCTGTTCCTCCCGCAAATATAAGAGCTGAGTCTTTTAGCGAGGTTAGTAGACCGATATTTTTGTTGAGAGAGGGACCTGCTCCACAAATGATTGCCGGGATTCCTTTAAATTTTCCAAATAATTGATTAGCTAAAGAGGCCTGAGGTAGATCGAGGAAGTTGAGGAAATAATTTCGAAAGAATCCTGTTCCGTGATGAGCATATTCTTCGGTTGAACCTTTGGAAATGGAAACGGCAAAGTCGATATGAAATTTTAGTTCTTGATAGCCAGGGGTATCCTGGAATAGGGATGTAATGATGTAAGGGAGCGAGGAATAAATTTCCGTGTATTGAGCGATATTGGGTAGTGAGGGAGAGCGATGATCGATCAGGTGCAGGACAACTTGCGAATCATGGAGTAAGGGTGTAGCCCTATCGCAGCTTAAGAAAGTGTGAATAACCTGTGGGTCATCTTCAAAGAAGACGAGGTTTCTATTAGTACTTTTTTTCAACCATTCTTTTGCTGCATCATAAAAATAGCCTAAGCCCACTTTATATATATAAATGACGTTGATGTTATTTAATGATAGCTTTGAAAACCACTCTTTTGCCTCATTGACAGGGTCTTCATTTGAAGAAAGGTAACTCGTTTGTCCATTCACAACTGATTTTAAATTGAGAGCCCCAGAATCAGATTTACACAGGGAAATTCGATCGCAAACAGTTTTTGAAACGACTTCTGCGCCTTTAGGAGATATTAAAGACCATCTTTTTAAATTCAGCTCGAAAGTTTCAGTGGAATTCATAGGTGCTATGCTTGCTCACCTTTGAATCTCTTGAATTTACTACTACGCTTTTTGCGGGATTTTTTGTCTTCTTGAACTTTTTCAAATTCAGTTTTTCCTTTTGATGAAGGAAGGCTGTCTTGTGAAACAAGATCAGGTTGAGTACCAAATGAGGCAGCAAGTCCTACGGCTCTCTGATTAAGTTGATTGGCAGCCTCGATGCGGCGACGGCTTTCTGGAGAAATATCATCAGCCCGACCATTAAGTCTATTGAGCATTTCTTCACGAGAAAGTCCAGAGAGAGCGACAACTTCCTCACTTGTCTTTTCAATTTGTTTGGCCTTTTTTTGAAGCGCTTCAACCTGTTCTAGTAGTTCGGGGGTGATTTTATCCATGTCGATTCTCGATCCTTTCTTCAATTGTAACTGATCGAGCAGATCGTGCATTTGTTTCATCAGGGCTTCTATTGGATTTTGTTCAGGATTCATGATTTTTCCTCCCTCAATTCCTTATAATTTGGCAAATAATCTATAAAAACATATTCTTTTTTTTCCACATCATACCAACCCATCTGTAATTCCGTTTGGTTGACAATCATCACATAACGCGCTCGAATAAAATGGTTATATCCCACTACTTGATCAACGACGCGGGATGTCAATTTGACGGCCTTGCATTCAACTAATAGGAGGGGAAATATCCCTCCATTAGTTATCCGTTCATCTTTAGCAAAGCATATGATATCGGCCCTTCTATCAGGAACCAACGTCTGCTCTGCTGCTGAGAGATGGGAGAGCTGCCGAAGAGGTTTTTCCACAGCAAGCAACGATTTGGGAAAACCGCAATCGTTAACCATGTGGTTTAAAACGCGCTGTCTGACATACTCTTCTGGTAGCGCCGCAACCCATTCTTCTCGAATCAAACAATATAAACTCTTTGATGTCAACGCGATTTCCATTAGCTTGGTTCTAGAACTCCAAAGTGTCCATCTTTTCTTCGGTAGATCACTCTTAGACGATGAGTATCCTCTGCTCTGTAGAGAAGGAAAGTATCTCCTGAGAGATCCATTTTCATGAGGGCTTCTCCGTCAGTCAATGTCTTGAGTTGACGTGTCTCTGTGCTCACAATTTTATGCGGACTATACTTGTCGAGCAGTCTTTTTTTGTTTTCTTCCTCAATCACTTCATTGACGTCGATTAATTCATCGTCATTCATCGAGCGAAGGACGTTTACCTTCATGTCGACAGAGGAGACACCCCTTGCATGATGATCTTGGAGTTTTCCTTTATAGCGCAACAATTGGTGCTCGAGTTTATGGACAGCGAGATCGATTGAGGCGTACATATCTTCGCTAATTGCATGGCTTTTAATTTTGATGTGATTGACTTGGAGTACGATACTCACTCGGTGCTCCAATTTCTGAACGTCCATAGTGACAATCACATCCATGATGCGATTGGTGTACTTCTCCATTTTTAGAATTCTTTCAATGGCATGTTCTTTAAGGGGGGTAGTTACAGTGACATTCCGTCCTACAACGGTAATATTGATCGAATCTTGGGCAAATTCAGCAGCTTTAGTTTTTCGGCTCATATTATACCTCATGACGTGTGTTAAAGAGCGCGATCCCAATGAAGGATCACGCTATCCTTATTATATAATAATCAATCGAAAGATGGAAATGGAAAAAGAACGGGAAGAGGGAGAAAGAATTGCACCGAAGAGGGATCGAACCTCTAACCACCCGGTTCGAAGCCGGGTACTCTATCCGATTGAGCTATCGGTGCAGAAGAGGACTTAAGTCTAATCAAAACCAGGCTAAATATCAACAAAAAACAAAAAAACAGCAAGATGTATAGGGATTACCAGAACTGGCATATCATTCGGTATGCAGTGACCAAAGGAACAGGATAAGCGGGCATACGCATCAACCTAAGAGAAAAAAATAATAGAGTGAACAAGCAGGATGCGCATATCATTCGGTATGCAGTGGCCGCAGGAACAGGATAAGCAGGATCGGCTTCGCCGGCAAGATAAGCAGGATAAGGATAGTCAGCCACAAATAGGTTTTAAGCTATTACATGAAATGAAAAATGTGATTAAAAGGACATGGTTCAAAAGAGGGTAATATTAAAATTTGGAGTGTGGGGACTTGTTACCAAATTTTAGGTTTTTTTGAACCAGACCATTAAAAAATGAAAATTTTATAATGTTTTTTAATTCTTTGCTAAATAAATATGACCATGGTATTATGACTATAGGAGGAATTCTCATGAAGAAATATATTGCTGCAGGTAAGTTTAAAGCTGAATGCCTAAAAATGATGGATGAGGTGAAGGCCTCTGGATGTGAACTTGTGATTACAAAGCATCGTTTACCCATTGTTAGATTATGTCCTATCACGAAGGACGAAAGGAAATTGTTTGGTGCTTTGAAGGGTTCTGTACATATAAAAGGAGATTTAATAAAACCTATTGAAGAGGAATGGGATGCCAATCATTAAAAAACTGGGGCAACATAAATTACTTCTTGACACTCATGTGTGGATTTGGTTGATGAATGAAGATTTAACATTGTCATCTAACTTCCTTAAGGCCGTGGATCGTTGCCAAAATCATGAAGGTATTTCAATTTCAGTTATATCGATATGGGAGATTGGGATGTTGGCGGAAAAAAAACGCATTGAATTGGAGATGGATTCTCTTAATTGGGTAGAAAGATCTTTAGCTTTATCCGGAATGGTATTAGTCCCTATTTCTCCAAGAATTGCTATTCAAAGTACAAGATTACCCGGTGTCGTACATGGAGATCCAGCCGATCGCATCATGATAGCTACGGCCATAGAAGAAAATGCCGTTCTAGTCACGCACGATCAAAAAATTTTAGACTATGGAATAGATAAATTTCTTTCAGTATATGATCCTAAGGGGTAAAATCGAGTCTATATTTAAATTAAAGAAGACCATGACATCAAAAATTAGAGTCCTAAGTGACCATACAATCAATAAAATTGCCGCAGGAGAGGTCATTGAAAACCCCGCTTCCGTCGTCAAAGAACTCGTCGAAAATTCATTAGATGCCGGTGCCACTGAAATCCACGTTGAAATTAGAGGAGGAGGGCGACAACTTATTCGTATTACAGATGATGGTTGTGGGATGAACAACGATGATGCTCTCCTTTGTTTGGAGCGTCATGCCACTTCGAAAATTCGTTCTGTTGAGGAAATCCATGACATTTCGACGATGGGGTTTCGTGGGGAGGCAATTCCTTCTATTGCCTCTATTTCGAAATTTACACTCTTAACGCGTCCAGTCGATGAAAAGGGAGAGTCGCCTGCAACAGGTTCGATGGTGATTGTCGATGGAGGAAAGTTGATTAGCTGTACCCCGGTGGCATGCGCGCCAGGAACTACCATAGAGATTAAATCGCTATTTTTTAATGTTCCCGTTCGTAAGAAATTTCTCAAATCCCCTACGATTGACGCTAATGAAATCCTAAAGACTGTATCGCTTATGGCGCTTGGTTATCCTGCGGTAAAATTCCATTTGACCAATGATGGAAAAAACATGTTGTCGACCCCTCCAGTACTAGAGAAATCATTCGACAAACGTTTAAAAGCTCGTATTGGTGAAGTGATTGGCCAAGATTTTCTCGAAAATTCCGTCTTTCTGACTCACGAAAACCAAGGCTTTGAGGTGCAAGGTGTTGTCGGGGTGCCTGGTTATACAAGACACAATCGATCGGGGCAATATTTGTTTATCAATCAACGAGCTGTGTATTCACCCCTTGTTGCTTATGCTGTTAAGGATGGTTATGGAACTGCTTTACCTACAGGACGCCATCCAACTTTTGTCCTGCATTTATCGGTTCCAGGTGGACTTGTCGATGTCAATGTCCATCCACAGAAACGGGAGGTGCGTTTACGGCAGGAGCCGATTATTCGCGATTTGATTGCTAAAGCAATTGTCAGTGCCCTTCATCAACAAGTAGTTTCAACCGTTTCATATAATCCCTCACCCCCGCCCGACTTTCTGACATCTACACCGATGGTGAGTCCTGTATTTGCGAGAGCGATGCAGAAGCAAGAGGAAGTGATCCCCTCGTTTAAGCGACCTGATCACAGAGCTCCTTTATGGTCTGAGCAGACCCAGACAACAGCCTTGATTACTCGATCGGCACCTAGCGTGGTCGTTTCTCAGCCAGTGACGGAGACATTTGAAAAATTGAGTTACAGTACTTCTCCACCACCGCGCGTATTTGCGACAATTCCCCGTTATATTTTGCTAGAAGCAGGTGGAAGTGACAGGTTATTGAATAACGCTTCTGGTGTAGGAGGGATAGTCTTTATCGATCAGCGGGGAGCTCATGCTCGTATTCTATTTGAAAAATTATCGCAAGAAGCAGAGGTTGTGCTTCCTCAGCAAACACTCCTCATCCCCTATACAATTGAAACGACCCCTTTTGAATCAGATGCTCTTCGCGCCGTCTTACCCACTCTAAATCGAATGGGATTGCATATTCAAGAATTCGGTCCACGCAGCTTTCTCATCGATGCTATTCCGCAAATTTTTGGCAATAGTGATATCGAAAGGCTGATTGCTGATATCATCCGTGATGTCGGTGAAACTCATCAAGGACAGGGAAACGATTTGCTTTTTCAACGTGAGCGCGTTAAGCAGATCTCCCTTGCAGCGAGTCGAGCAGCAGTGACTCATGATCGTCGACTTCCTATTGAAGAGGCACAGTCTCTCATCAATCAACTCTTTCGTTGCGAACAGCCTTTTCAATGTCCGTCAGGCAAATCAATTGTTGCTCAGCTGACACCTGCGGATATCGCCAAATTATTCCAGAGAGGATAGATATGGATTACAAAAGTCGTCTAAAAAGCCTTCAAGCGATGTTAATAACCATTCCGTGTGAAGCATTACTTGTAGAAGATAAAATCAATCTTTATTATCTGACCGGATTGGATTTATCGGCAGGAAAGCTCCTTATCCATTCTCAAGGAGCCCATTTGTTCGTCGATAGTCGTTACTTTGAGATGTGCAAGCAAAAGAGTCCTTTTCCTGTGCGACAGATCGATTCATCCAATTTCGAATCACAGTTGTCTGACCCCGAATTTGCTTTTATTGAGACATTCGCATTTGATAGTGAGACGACCTCTTTCTCAAGTTACCAACAACTTGTTAAGTTGACAGAGCGGGTCTCTTCAAATCGTGGGGGAAAAAAAATTGCATTAATTCCAGTGGATGGATTGATCAAGCGCCTGCGTACAATTAAAGATGCAAATGAAATCCAAATCTTGCGTGAAGCGGCAAAACTAGGATCTTCTGGCTTTGATTTTGTTTGTGGAATATTGAGAGAGGGAATTTCTGAACAAGAGGTGGCAACTGAACTTGAAATTTTCTGGAAGCGGCTGGGAAGTAAGGGGCTTGCCTTCGATCCTATTATTGCTTTTGGAACCAATAGTTCGCGTCCTCATCACCGTGCAGGACCTTCTGTATTGCAGAAGGGGGACATTGTCTTAATTGATATTGGAGTCAATTTTCAACACTATCATTCCGATATGACGCGTATCGCCTTTTTTGGTTCTCCCGATCCACGCCTATTATCGATTCATAATATCGTATCTCAGGCGCAGCAGGCAGCCTTGAAAGTGTGTCGTCCTGATATCACCATAGGTACCCTGGATAGTGCGGCCCGCGATTTCATTGCTTCTCAAGGATTTGGTGAGAATTTTACGCATAGCCTGGGGCATGGAGTGGGATTGGAGATCCATGAGCTTCCAACTATTAAAAATGCCCCACCTTATTATGGGATTCCGCTGCAATCTGGTATGGTTATCACAATTGAGCCTGGCATTTATTTGCCGGGGATTGGTGGAGTGCGTATTGAAGACACAATTGTGATTACAGAAGATGGTTATGAAAACTTAACTCAACGTCCTACGGAACCGATTTTGATATGAAAATTCGCTCACTGACATTTAGAACAAAAATCCTATTAAGTTATTTAGCTGTCTTTGCCTTATTTGCTCTGATCACGATTCCCCTGATGACCCGCATTGTGAATACGATTGCCATGAGTACGATGGAGGATCGTGCGGATGAGTTGCTCGTCAAATTAAAAGAAGCTCCCAATGATGCGGCTCTCGTTGAACTTTTAAAGAAAGAGAAGCCCATTATTTTCTTTCGAATCAGTATTATAAATGATCATCGAAAGATTCTGTTTGATTCCCATACTTGGGAGTTATTAGATCAGAGTTTTGTTCATAGCTATGTGGCAGATACTCCGGAAATTACTCAAGCACTTCGAAATGGAAAGGGATATAGTGAAGGTTACTCGGAAATCCTTCAACAAAACCTATCTTATTTGGCTAAAACTTTCGATTTTCATGGTAAAACCTACCTCATTCGACTTGCCTTCCCCTATAAGTTTTTCAGTAAGCTGGCATTTGATTGTGAAATAGCTTTTCTTGTTCTCACCGCGATCATCCTTGTGTTATTCAGCTTAATCACTTGGTTTGTCATCGACTATTTTACAAATCCGATCCAACAAATTCTCAGTGCGATCACACCTTACTATGAGGGAAAGCAAAGTGATATTCCTGAAATTAAGTTAACATCTGCCAATGATGAATACGGACGTTTGGCTAACACCCTCAATTCGCTGTCGAATAGAATTCAAACACACATCAATTCATTGAAAGATTTTGTTGCTAATGCGTCGCATGAATTAAAAACACCCATTACGGTCATCCAAGGATTTGCTGAAACCCTCCATGATAATCCTACTCTTCCCCGTCCAACTCAGAAAGAGGTGACAAAGAAAATCGTCAGCAACTGTGAGCGGATGACGACCATTATTAATAATTTGCTGATTCTTTCGAATATTGAAAACCTCCCAAAAGCACAATTTGTTGAATGCAACTTGGCTGATATCATTCAAACATGCTGTGATAGACTTAAGGATCTCTATTCTCATGTGCAATTGACTTTCGATAATCCTTCTAAGAAGCAGGTGATGATTATTGCAAATTCAAATCTTATTGAATTAGCTATAATAAATATTCTCATCAACGCTGCTAAATATTCAAAACACAATCCCCAAATTAAGGTCAGCGTTACTTCTCATGTTAATTCTGTTTCGGTGAATATCACTGATCAAGGAATTGGAATTCCCCAACGAGATATCACACACATCTTTGAACGTTTCTATCGAGTGAATCACAAAGAGCAAAAAACGAGCGGTTCCGGATTGGGTCTCTCGATTGCTCAAACGATCATTCAAAAACACGGGGGAACCATTTCGGTTCGTTCTAAAGTCGATGGTGGCTCGACATTTACAATCACACTTCCAATCGAAAAGTACACCTGATCTAAAAGTGCTATATTTACATGCAAGTAGCATTTGTAATTTTAACAATTGTATTAAATATGAGAATATAATATAATTTCTTATTATTAGTTTATAGTAATTTAAACAAGCTATATTAATATTATAAAACAAGGTATTATCCATGATTCCTGCATCCGATCCAGCATCTAATTGTGTTAGCAGTTCACCGCCTACACTTCCGCCCATCTCTCAAAGTCCAAAGCGGCAGCCTCTAACCCGTGAACAATGCCGGGCAATAAGAAATTCTTTAGGTGCTAATGCACATGGCTATAAGCCTAGCACTTCCAAACAAGCAATTGCTGTGACCAACCCGCAACAAATCCAGGCCCACATCAACTCATTTTTAGAAAAAGCACCCCAAATATTACAAAATGCTTTAAAAAGCGGTAAATCTATCATTTTTTTTGATTTTGACAATACGCTATTTCCAACGACAGTGATTGAATCAACGACTGAAGGGCGAAGGATTTCAGCTGCTCGAGGACAAGGTGTGGATGTCGGTCAACCTACCCCCGAAGGCAATAAACTTTTCTATCAACTTCATCTAATAGATAGCATGTGTTGCGAGATACTCAGAGAGGCTCAAAAGCATGGAGAAGTTATCATTTTAACAAATGGACTCCATGGATGGCCAGAAGGTAAAATAATAACAGTTTTACCTAAACTTAAGGCTTTTCTTGGGCTTGATAATAGCAATTTGAATAATACGACAATACCAATTTTTTCTGCTCAGACACTAAATCAAGGTAAGTCTATTGTTTCTATGGAGTGGAAACTGGATGTTATGCGCAGAATTTTGCACACTGGGCCAGCCTCAACAACTTTGCCTTCAGAGGAAGAAATTGTGCCTTTACCAGAGAGAAAAATTGTGCCTTTATCCGTTGTAAGTATTGGAGATGGATCTGATGAACAAAAAGCTCTATTTGCAGCAACTAGTACTCAATACTCCAAGCCCCTTAATGGGCGCTGGTTGACCGACACCGACCCTGTATTTGATTTCAATGGGCAGCCCGTAAAAATGATTCCAAAGTGTATTAAATTCGTACTCGATCCTAACTGTAGTAAGCTCCTCACCGAACATATAACCATTCTTTCGCAACTTCCTAGTATAGCTAATTGGCCTTGTCAACTAAATATGCTCCCTGAAGTATTCATGAACGGTGTTACACTGACAGAAGAGTCTGCAGTTGCTATCTCACCCCCTGCTGATGTTTTTGCCAGTACTCCAGAAGCTGCACAAGGACCAGCACTAGTTCAGCCAGAGTTACCACCAGAGGCTGCACAAGGACCAGCACTAGCACAGTCGGGTCTCAAAGAACAGAAGAAACGCAAGTCACCTCCTGCACAGATAGATCCAAGCCCTCCTCAGAAATCTAAAATAGCGCTGGAGCCTACAGAGCCAGCCAGTCAGGGCACTCCTTAATAAGTTTAAGTATTGTTGATCATTATCAATATGTGGGAGGAGTATTACCAATGACGTTTTAAGAAAGAGG
>Ga0207012_1026_pt2 | contig 16587 bp, 14 predicted proteins | sample Alteio_BWMinCont_80_FD_153471 | JGI IMG/M metagenome (GOLD analysis project Ga0207012, IMG submission 153471) | Enriched cells from forest soil in Barre Woods Harvard Forest LTER site, Petersham, Massachusetts, United States -... | ecosystem: Environmental > Terrestrial > Soil > Temperate forest >...
TTCTAACTACCATCTGTGGCACGGACTTTAGTCCGTGGTTGTGCCTACAAAACCCTTCTAACTACCATCTGTGGCACGGACTTTAGTCCGTGGTCGTGCCTACAAAACCCTTCTAACTACCATCTGTGGCACGGACTTTAGTCCGTGGTTGTGCCTTTATAACCATTTGTATCGTATGTAAATCTAATTTTAGATAAGTCTTTTCAAGATTAAAAACTGGTCAGTAGGAGACTTTAACTGTCCGTCAAAGGAAAAAAATACGATTAATAGCTAAAGGAATTTTGTAGGCACGACCACGGACTAAAGTCCGTGCCACAGATGGTAGTTAGAAGGGTTTTGTAGGCACGACCACGGACTAAAGTCCGTGCCATAGAATTTTAATTAATGTATTCGTCGGCAATTCCTCGTTTTTCATGGCTATCAAAGACATGGAACGCACGTAGCTTATTCAGTGTGATGGGGGAGAGCTGTCCGATTGGAATATACACTATTTTCCTTCCAAAATGTCGAGCATAACTTTTCAAAGCACTACGAGGAGGCTTGCTTGCAACATATATGATCAGCGGTTGGACAGCATAGTCGATTGCAGCCATGAGCAGGACTTCGCTCTTAGATTGGCATCCTTCATAGTCGGGATCAGCCCAAACATTATACAGTCTTCGAGGAGGTGAAGTCATCATGAATCCCCCATACTCGCATCGACTTATCCCCGGACCTACAACGTTGTTTGTAAGTGGTGTTGCATAAAAGGCCATATCAGATTCTTGTTCATGTTCCCCAATCCATGTCGTGCACCATGAAAATTTTTCGGTTTTGGTAGTCTCTTCGCTAGGGGTGTCTTCGTCAAAGATCATGACGACTGAGCTCGCGCCTCCTGGTGGCTTTCCTTTTGACTTCACATAGAGCTTTTTTTCATGCCAATGGCGAATAGTTTCACGCGTATCGATTCCGTCTTCAATACTTGAGCTGAATGGAATTGTTCTGGCGGCCTCTTCAGAGAGAAGTTGAACCCCTTTTTTCTTTAAGAAGTCCCCAAACCGTTCGGTAATGACGTCTTCAGGTGGGTAGGAACAAATGCTAAATGGACCAGGAGGGTGGAACTGAAATTTTGACTGCTGTTTACTATGTCGTTTATGTGGAAACAAACTTTTTGGATTTTTCATTTGCATGTGGAAGTGGATGAGTTTGCTATGTCCCCATACTTCCTCGATAGAAAGATCGAGTTCAGGAAGGTTGTCGATATTCCGTCTATAGGGGTATTCGGTAGCCAGTTTCCAGACTTCATGTGCGTAGTTGTGGTCGACGCACCCCTTTGCAGCACACAGCAACTGAAACAGGTTTGGCATGAGCCGATCGCAGATTAGAGCATAATTGCGCATATACTTCATGAGGTTGCGCATATGGTATCCAGGAAACTGATTTCCTGTGCTTGCGACATAATTTTGTGCTGCTTGTTTAAGCAGTCTATAAATTAGCTGCTGCCTATCTGGCAACTCTGTATGGCGGATTCTTTCGTATTGCGTCGACATCCAACCATATTCGGCCATGACATCACGGCATGAGAGTTCGGTGAGGGTGCAAATTTCTACGATAGGGCGTTTAGCGTGTTCCTGCTTAGGGAAAGAATTCCGATCAATTAAATTGAAAATACTTTCGATATGGGCCATCCCTCCAACAAAAAGTATTCTGTCATAGGATAGAGAGAGCTCTTTCAAACGCTTTGCCATATAAAGCTCACGCATCTGATCCGCTTCACTTTTAACCAATCCTTTAGCTAACACAATTCGTTGATAGGCTTCATAATAAGCTTTTAGACCGATTCGCTGAACGGCATAAGGGTCGGGGAGTCCATCGTAAAAACTTGGGTAGTGATAGACGTCGAGATCGATGCACCAAGCTGGAATCTGTGCCTCTAGTGCAGAACGTAATCCTTCGAATGCCCCATCGCAAGGTTCACACATGTAGTAAACAGGGGTATCGTCAGCATCATAGCTCATGACGACGCTGATATCAGGTAGCCTTGACGCTGCATGAAGGAGTTGCAATTGCATGGTCTCAGCGAGTTCGACAGCCACACAATCGGGATGGATTAGATCAAATGCATGGCGCACTTGGGCTGCCATTTCCATGTTGTAATGGCAGATCGGCACAGCCCAAATGTTACCTTTGCGTAGATAAAACGGTAATTTTGTGAATTTAGGCATATCATCACATGACATAAGACAAGGCTTCATCGCCTAAAGTCATCACAATGGCTTGCTGGAGAAGGTTATCCTTATTCCCACCATTACCATCCAAACTCTTAAGCCGTTTGGCAGCATAGCGTGCAATATTGATTCCGTCCCTTACTGTGTAGTTTTCGTTTTTCGCATGAGCCCGTTGTAAAAAGCTAATGACATAGTCCAAGATGTACTCATCTAAGAAAGGGAGATTCTCTTTTAATATGCGTCTCTCTTCTTCTGCTTCAGGGAAATCAAGGTAGATTTGGGGTTGGAGTCGACTGTGAATATATTCAGGAATTTCAAACGTAGAGGCATCGTCATTCATAGTCACGCAGATACGAAATTCAGGACTAGCAGATACTTTTAAGCCAGCGACGATCGATTCGATGTAACGGCGTGTGTCGAGCAGGGGAGCAAGCGATGCCCACGACTTCTCGCTCATACGGTTTGCTTCATCCAGAATACACACACCGCCTCTCACCATGGCCGTCACTAATGCAGATGCGACATATCTGATTCCGCCGCTTTTATCGATAACGGGAGTAATCAAAAGATCTTCTGGGCGCGTGTCCATTGTACATTGGAAGATATAGACTTGTTTTTTGAGCTTCTTTGCTGCTGCATAGGCCAAGGTGGTCTTTCCAACCCCTGGTTTACCAATCAGTCTAGGATTAAGGGGAATGTCCCTTTCATCGATCACTAACCATGCAGCGAGCAGCTGCTCGAGAACGTCGCGTTGGCCAATCCACTCAAAATTGAATTCATCGGGGAAACCAAGAGCGATTTCAACGCCTTGGATGTTGATTTTGCTTTCATGTTCACTAGGAAGGGTGTAACTCATTTTTTCATCTCCATTTCGCTAAATATGTCGGATAATAGCAGATAGTCTAGGAAAATAATAGATGATTTTTCTAATACATGAATGTCAATTTTCTACTTGAAATCGTTTCAATGCTCCAACTTTTCTTTTTTCAGCTTCAAACCTGCCTATTTCAGCTTCATATCTATAGGATCCTAGTAAATTTGCGCCAATAGCTTCTGTTATAGGGATCACCATTCCAAACATCGGCATCGTTGTTGGACCACAAGGCCTTGGATGAACTAATCTAGTGTTTTTGTGACAGTTAATAACTACTCCGAAATTTGGATCTCTAGATAGGCGTGATAAGTAGTCTTGTAGGTCAAATAAATTTAAATTTGTTAGATTGAGGATTGGTGGTACTTCTGTAATCGAAGGAGTAAGTTGTTTGAGTTGGATTGCACTCCATTTGTATGGTGAAAGTGCTTTTCTGGAGTCTACGTGGGGATCTATAACGTATTTATCAGTCCCAAGTACTACCATTACAGCAACATGATACGCCCTAGAAGAAACCACATTTGATGGTGGCAATATATAAATTCTTGAGATAGATTTTTCTGGTATTCCTAAAGCTATCAGAAAGGTGTTAATCAAATGTGCTCGAGCGAAACATCCATTCTCACCTCGCTCCCAAGTAAATAAATCATTTCGGGAATGGAGATATTGAACAATCCTATTTAATTTACCCTTTGTAATAGTAGGGGCTGCTTTTACGGGAGTGTACGGACCGGGAAGTATAAAGTAAAAATCCTTTGTTCCAACAGACGTAACATGCGAGACTAAATCACGATTAGAAAAATTAATAAGATCACATTCTGGAGTGACTCCAGGGCCTCTGCTGATGACAACAGGAATATGTTTATGGTGATAATCGACTCTTGCACTGAACGTCCAGTAAGTTGCCATTCTTCGATCGTGAGTAGATATAAATTTATTTAGATCATCGACAATTTTCGGAATAGCTTTAGTAAATTGAGAGCTTGTTAATGTTCTAATTCTTTCAAAATTCAAAAAAGTAAGAGGTGTTGCTGTTCGAGGAATTGGTCGCCCAATCGATTGCATGTTTAAATTTACTAGCGATGTATCAGTGTTAGTGACGTCGCTCGTATATTGAACGTAATTTCCAGGATATCCTATTAATCTATCTGAATACATTGTATTTCCGTGTTGTTAATTAAATAGTTAATTAGTTCTAAATAATATATAAAAAACAATAAAAAGTCAACGTGTTTTATTGTATAATCCTCTTAATAGAGAGTTACATTAAAATTTGGAGTGCGTGTGACTTGTCACCGCTTTGTCTAGCTCGACTTGTCGAGCGTATGAGCGACCCAACATATGCCCACCATTAAGGCACGTTTTAGGTTGCTTATACGCTCGACAAGTCGAGCTAGACAAAGCGGTGACAAGTCACACGCACTCCAAATTTTTACCCAATTTTAGGCATTTTTGAACCATGCCATTCCTACTGATAGTTTTTCTTTCTACATCGTTAGTTATATTACTACTGATTTAATAAGATAGTAATTTGTTTTTATTGTTTGTTAAATATTATATTATGTTATAATAAGAATAATTAATGATTTTATATTAAATTTAGTTAAATTGTTAATAGGAGGGTTTTATGTCAGATATATCAAAAATACCAAACCCAACAGGGGAACCAATAATAAATCTGAATACTTCTACCACCTCCAAAGCCAAAGAGACTATAAAAACCGCAAAGGCAGATTTAGCTGGAAATCGGCAAATTACTTCTAATCCCACTCAAAATTTAGAGAACCAAATAGATGAGGTGGGTATTAAGTTAATTATAGGAAAAGGTGACTCATCAGTCGGAAAAGGAAATCTCCTAGGACGGATAAAAAAAGGTGATAGCGAGATTAATAAAGATGGCTTTGGAAAAATTTCATCAAATCTAAACGTAATAAGAGGACCAAGGGAAGATCGGCTACCAGAAGCCCCAGGGGGACCGAGGGAAGATCGGCTACCAGAAGCTCCGGGAGGACCAAGGGAAGATCGGCTACCAGAAGCCCCAGGAGGACCAAGGGAAGATCGATTACCAGAAGCCCCAGGGGGACCGAGGGAAGATCGGCTACCAGAAGCTCCGGGAGGATTGAGTGAAGATCAATTACCAAATGCTCCTGGCGGTCCAAGAATCTAGTTAAAGTAATTTTTGTGGCTGGAATTGACTCTTTTTTGTATAAATAGGTTAATATATCAAAGGAGAAGTCTTATGATGTTAGAAACTAATGCTTTTGAAGCAAATCAACCTATCCCAAAAAAATATTCTTTCGACGCTGAAAACTTATCACCTTATCTGGAAATCGTCGATGCACCAGAGGCAACAAAGAGTCTTGCATTGATCGTTGATGATCCAGATGCTCCTAATGGGACCTTTATTCATTGGGTGGCTTGGAATATCCCAGCAGAGACTAAGGAACTTCCTGAAGGAGTCAAACTCCTTAATAATGGCTTGAATGATTATGGAAAGTTGGGATATGATGGCCCAAATCCACCACCAGGAAAAGTTCATCACTATTATTTTAAGATATATGCGTTAGATGCGCAGTTATCACTCTCTGAAGGAACTTCAAAGAGTCATTTGGAAAAAGCGATGCAAGGTCATATTCTAGATAGAGCTGAATTAATTGGAACATTTCAAAAATAGGAACTATGACAAATCACAACGAATTATCGATTAACGGAATACGTCTTTGGGTAGCTCTCGGCTGCAGTACAGAGGAAAGAACAAATCTGCAACCAGTTGATGTAGATGTCAAAATAGATTTTGTGCGCGAGCTAACAGGTTTTCAGACGGATCAGATTGAAGATGTCTATTGCTACAAAACTCTTGTCGAACATATCGTCGAAGGAATCCAAGGAAAGTCGTTTAATCTAGTGGAATTTCTGGCTATGCAGATCTTTTCTATCGTTGAGAAATTCTTAGGTAAGGAAGAAGCCACTGTGGATGTTTCTGTCTCCAAGCCGAACCACCCCGTTATGCATGTTAACAAAGGAATCGTGTTTAGGTACACAAGGAGGATCCCGCAGAAATCTTCATCTCAATAGGATCAAACATCGGGTGTCGATTCGATCATATCCAAAAAGCTCTTAAGTTGCTGGCTAAAGAACCGATCAGCGATTTAAGGGTCTCGGTTATTTTTGAAACAAAGGCGATCCTACCTCCGGACGCACCTAAATCTTGGAACTTACCCTACTTAGATCTTGTCGTCGCAGGAAAAACCTCACTTTCCCCTCATTTTCTTCTTAAAGCGCTCAAAAAAATAGAAAAATTACTCGGAAGAGACTTCGAAGCACCTCGCTGGTCACCGCGGACCATCGATTTAGATATTTTAGCTTACGATGACCTCGTTATGGATGTTGAGGAGCTGACTATCCCACATAAGGAACTGGTCAACCGTCCATTCTTTTTGAGTTTAATGGCCACTCTCCAACCTCGTTGGCGCTATCCTGTAAAAGGTCATCCATATAGCAACCTCACTTTAGATGAAATTACCCATCGGTTTATTCCTACAGATGACCACATGGTAAAGTGTTTTGCCTCAATTCCTCAGTTAGTTGGGATACTCAATGTGACCCCCGATTCCTTTTCAGACGGAGGGAAATATCTCAATCCCGAACAAATTTTCAACCAAATTCAGAAACTGGTTGATTCAGGTGCAGCTGTTATCGATATCGGTGCCCAATCGACTCGACCAGGGGCCACTCGTCTTTCTATAGAGGAAGAATGGGAACGGCTAGAGCCTGTTTTTAATTTGTTAGCCCAGGAATTTTCAAAGCAAGGTATCAAGCCACTGATCAGTCTAGATACCTTTTATCCAGAGATTGTACGCAAAGCGCATGCAGTCTACAACCTCGATTGGATCAATGATGTGAAAGGGGGAGAAGATCGAGGATTTCATAAGTTTTTGAAAGAAACTGATTGTCGTATTGTCGTGAATCACTCATTAGGGATTCCTCCCTCACGGGATGTTGTGCTTCCTTTTAATGAAAATCCGATGGATATTCTAATGGATTGGGCAAAAGAGAAAGTGGAAATCTTCGATATGCTAGGAATTAAAAGAGATCGTGTCATCCTAGATCCAGGAATTGGTTTTGGGAAATCAGCCTTTCAGAATATGGCTATCTTTCATGAAATTGAACGATTCAAGGAATTCGGATGTGATGTTTTGATTGGCCACTCCAGAAAAGCTTTTTTTAAAACCTTTACTCATGCAGTAGCTTCAGAACGCGACTATGAAACGATTGGAGTTTCTTACAATCTAATGAAGAAGGGGGTCGATTACCTGCGTGTTCATGATGTCGCTTCCCACCATCGCTCCCTCTCAATGGCCGCCATCTAAAAATGAAACCAAAACAAATTGATGCAATCATGGCTTGCGATCCAAGAGGGGTCATTGGAAAAGATGGGAAGATCCCTTGGAACTGTCCAGAAGATGTCTTACATTTCCACAATATGACCTCCAATCAGATTGTTGTGATGGGATATACCACTTGGACAAGCACGGGATTACCAGAAGGTTTCTTTGAAAATCGAATTGGTATCGTCTTTACTCGTAAACCCGCTCCTTCTACAGATATTCCCAATATTATCTTTGTCCAATCACTTTCAGATTTCCTCTCTCTAAAACTCCCTGAAAGAAGGAAAATTTTCATGATCGGTGGCGCTGAACTTTGTCAGTTGTTTCTCGATCATAATCTTATTCATGACTTTATCCTTACAGAGATGAACCAATTGGTCGATGGGGATACTAAAATTTCTTTATCCTTGTTGAAAAAATGGCCGAGCCACATAATTCGCCAAACAGAATTATTTACTATTCGTTGCTATGCAAACCCTAAGAGACAAAAATGCAATTAAAAACACACCGCACAGAACGAGTTGTTTCAGGAGATTCTCTATTTAAATTGATCGATGACTACCTACCTAAAATGAATGAAAGAAGTGTCTTTGTGATCACCTCAAAGATCATCAGCTTATGTGAGGGGAGTGTTATTCCAAAAGAACAGGTGGAGTCAAAAGAAGAACTCATCCAACAATCGGCTGATGCTTATCTAGACCTTTCAGAAGAACCACCATCGCCTCATGCGATTCAAATCACCATCAAAAACAGTATCCTGATTCCCTCTGCTGGAATCGATGAATCAAATGGTGAGGGAATATATATCCTATATCCAAAAGACATTCAGGATTCTGCTACAAAAATCTGGGAGCACATTCGCAAACGGGATCAAATCAACGAGCTAGGTGTTATCATTACAGATAGTCACACTACACCCATGAGAAGGGGAGTGATCGGGATTGGCTTGGGATGGTGTGGATTTAATCCTCTTTATAGCTACATCGGAAAACCTGATTGCTTCGGTAACCCCTTACGCGTCACAATGGTTAACAATTTAGATGCTCTATCAGTAGCCGCTGTCTTTTGCATGGGAGAAGGGAATGAACAGACTCCATTTTGTGTAATTGAAAATGTTCCTAGAATCGAATTTCAAATAGCACCTCCGTCAGTAGATGAAGTTAAGGGGCTTTCTATCCCTCTGGAAGAGGATCTTTATGCTCCTCTCCTGAAAAACAAAAACTGGATAACAAAAAATAGCAATTCTAGCGCAGCCATACGCATCAGGCTAACATAAGACACTGATATTCAATTGAATTTGGAGTGCGGTGACTTGTCACCGCTTTGTCTAGCTCGACTTGTCGAGCGTATAAGCAACCAAGATAGTTGCAAAATTAAGTGTTTTTGGCCTGTAAAACCCAATGTCCAATATATTTAAAGATTGCCACGGTAGTGGCTTAAGAATTTAGCCCCGTGTGTAGGAGCCCCTGGCGACGGAACGCGGGGAATGGAAAGAAAAAAATCCAACCGCGGAAGCGGTGTAAGAGCTAACAAAACATTTTTCATGTGAGATATTTTGGCAAAAATGTCTAATCGATATTCTATCATAATCCTCTTACGCCACTACCGTGGCTTGATTTCTTTTTTGTTTACCCCGCGTTCCGTCGCCTGAGGCTCCTACACACGGGGCTAAATTCTTAAGCCACTACCGTGGCAATTGCAGAACTCAACTAAGTCGTTGATAATCAGTGAATATTTATACTAATTTACAATCACTTACGAGACTTTTGCAATTGTCTCTACCGTGGCGATTCTCCATATGATCGATACTCTACATTCCAGCGTGTTAACTTTTAGCGTAGCAATCTCTAAAAATATCTGAACTATAGAACGGTGACAAGTCACCGCACTCCAAAAGTCGAATCTGCGGCGAGAATGTTGCTTTTCCTATCTTTCCCATCATGTTCATCCTGAAAATTTTCTTTGTGCTAAAAATACAAAAAACTTGTGAATAAAAATTTGACTGATTAGATTAAGAATTCTGGCTATGAAACCTTAAATTTAAGTTAAAGTTGTATCATGAAATTCAAATCCTCTTATTTTTCAAAATTGTTTCTAACTCTAGGTATAGTGACGAGCTTAACGTCCAATAAAATCTTAGCTTTTGATTGTGATGGCGGGCCAGTTCTACAGGTTGGGTGGTTTACTGCAACGCAAGGTAAATCACAACACATCGACATTGAAGGATTGATCGGAGATGACTTTAGTGTGAAGCAATCCTCAGATCAAAATGTTCTGGTTGGTCTTGGGTATTATTTTGATGGATTCGATTTACCCCAAGCGACTATTCAGTATGGAGTAAACGCATTCTACTTGGCCCCCACACAAGTTAGCGGTAATGTGACTCAAGAAGACCTATTTACCAACCTCTCTTATCACTATTCTAGAACTAACTATCCTATCTACCTCGCAGCAAAAGCATTAATTCATTGCTTTATAGAACAAGATCTTACCATCGACTTAGGAATAGGACCTAATATCCTCAGCACTGGAAATTTTAAAGAAAAATCTCTCGATGGGGGAATCACAATCCCAGATGCTCACCTATTTTCAAGCAAAACCACAGTTGCTTTCAGTGCTACAGTAGGTTTGGGCTGGAGAATTCAGAATATCTTTGAAAACATCTCACTCGAATTCGACTACCGCTTCTTCTATTTAGGAGAAGGGGAATTCAAGAAAGCAAACAATCAATTAATAAACACTTTAAAAACCGGAAATAGTTATGGCAATTCACTCTTTCTTTCGATCTCCCTCTAGTTATCTCAGGAATATTTTATTTGTATTATCACTCTGTTTGGTTGGAAATTGCTATGCAATCACGGGATTATTTTTTGATGTTTCATCGTCTGGTACTTCAGAGCCTTTGAATATCAAACTTGCGCTCAATGGATTGGGACCCTTGACTACACAAAACTATGCAGTTAATGGCCTAAACTTAACCATCAAAACCGTAGTTCCCAATCATGTTTACCCTACCGCAGGCATAAAACTTCCCCTAGGTTATAGAATAGCTGGGCTCACTCCAGCAAGTAATGGATATTATTTATTTTCTGTAAGCAATACCGCCCCTGTTAGCCTCACAATTATTCCTCCCAATCCGCCTTGGTATCCATCCCTAGAGGCTTTTGAACACTATAATTCTGGCCGTTCTCACGTGTTCCCTGAAGCGACATTTGGAGGGTCATATTCGGGAAATAATACTGTCGATATTTTAATCTCTAACACCTTGTATCCTTCCGGTTATAACATGTCCTACCTCAACCCTAGCCAAGCCTTTATTTATGGAGGTGGGTATGGGGATATCGCAGGTTCTATTGGCGCGTTTGCAGCTAGAGTGGATCCAAACACCCTTGAACCTATCTGGTATAATCAGTTAATCAACACATCTATTAATGGAGAATGGGACTATCCTGGTTCGATGGGCATATTATTGAATGGATTTATCTATGTTAGCTACGGCTATCGCCTTGCAAAAATTGATGCTAATGGAAACGTGGTTAAGACATTAATTCTTCCAACCGGACAAGCATTACCAGAAAATACTTCATTTAATGGTTTCAACGCGACAGCTGATGGATATATCGTGATGAAATCTGTTTACCGTGAAGCAGGATGTACCATTCAAGGGCCCAGTGCCTTATTAGATTGCGCAGATCCTACAGATGTGCCCTCCTCGATTTTAGTCTCAGTAGATCCAAATACTATGAAAGTGGTTGATAACATTACCCTGCCCGCACCAGTGGGGGCTCGACCGACAATTACTGTATTTCAAGGGAAAAATTATGTTTACTTGCTCGAGCCAACCACGGCGATACGTTATGCAGTCATTAACGGACAATTCATTTTAGATAATAGCTGGAATCCTGGAACGATCACTCTCAGTGGACAGACCCTCTGTACCTCCTTTGTTGTGATAAATGATTGGGTCGTGGCTCAAACCAACACGCTCCCTGCATCCACTGCTTTAAGTGTAATTGCAATTAACCAAGCAGATGCTTCTATCATATACACATTGCAGCCATTTGCAGGCGATCCTATCCCCACACTAGTTGCAGCAGCGTTTTCTACTAGTGGACCTGGTGGAGTACCAGCAATTAGTTGGGCTCCGATGTCAGTCTCTGCCGATTCAGAGAATAATTTGATTTATGCGAGTGATTCCCTACCAGGTGAGATCGCAGCCATCACAATCACTCCAAGTGGACTACAGACAGTTTGGAAAGTCAACCAAACAACGACGGAATTTACAACTCTTATTGGACCATCAGAAGCCCGAGTGATCGTTGGAACGGATATCCCTGGTCCGGAAATTCCAGGGAATAACCAAAATGATTTTGCTGTATGGAGAAACGCAGCCACAGGGGTGGAGCTTGCGCGCTCACCACTGCTGCCAGCGATGACGCAAGGCACGATGATTCAGCCCTATTATAATGGCGACATGTTTTTTGAAGGTCAGTCAGGACAGCTAATCAAGCTAACCCCAAGACCGCTCTAGTATCCTGTATTTTTTTTAGGTTGATGCGTATGTCTGTTTCTTGAACCAGCTTTCTATTGACAGCATTTCTGAAAAATCATAACATTCTGCCCAACTAGATTGCTGATCAACAAAGGCAACTAGATGAAAAAGTGCCCTTAGCTAAGGCTGAGGGAGAATAGGGAAACGGGTGTAAATCCCGTACGGTGACGCCGCTGTAACGAACGACGAAAGCCTTTTAAACCACTGTGTGAAAACACGGGAAGGTAAGGTGAGTAGGACGACCTCGAAGTCAGAAGACCTGCTTTTTCATGCTCATCTACATCTAATCATGTATTGTCTCGTTAAAGACAAGATGAGGGAAAGTAAACTTCTTTGGCGTTGCTTAACTTGTTAAGCACTAACCGTTTTTATCCCTCTGAATCAATTCGTCCTCTTTAACCCGACTTGAGCTCTATTGTTTTATCTTTTTAACAATGAGGGGATCATGTCTGCTAGTCTAAACTTTTTACCTATCCATTTATTTCATCAAACACAGTTAGTGGGGAATTCAGTTCCACAACTTGATTTGAATCGCTTTTCTGAAATGTTCGATTCGACCGAATTTAGTCTTAAGCAATTCGAATCGATGAAAAAGGAAATTGTAGAAGTTTTCAAATCTACTTCCTATTCAAACACAGAATTAAACCAATTCATTGAAAAATCGATTTTGTGGGGTTTCTCCAATAATGAGTACTCCAAAATGTTTTCATTTCTATCTGAGACTTTCAATCTCGATCAATTAACAGCTCTCGCTGAAGAACAAGCAAGAGTAAATAATGAGCCTTTCACACCTATCGATGAACTCGTGGACCAAAGAGCCGACCTTTATAAAATTCTCGATATATCCACCACTAACGTCCGTCCAAAAGCTTGGAAAAAATCTCTGAGCCGCATCCTTAACTTCATTCCGAATATCATTATGAAGATAGTGAATTTGATCATCAACACATTCAGTTATCTGGATACTCAAAAAAAGTTCACAAGCCTTTGGGATCGATATTCTCTAATCGATATTCTCTACAAATTCATTTTGATACCTGTTGCGCTCACCACAATTTTAACTCCGATTCTGGTAACAACAGCAAAAGTTTACCTTGTCGCTGCTTTGATAATTGTAGTTGTTGGACTTGCTATTGCGGCATATAGAGCGTGGGTCAAACCGGTTCCTGACGACATATTGAATTGCGAGAACCTCGACAAGCGCATGAAGCTTGGTAAGATCGAGCCTAAAGTGGGACCACCAGTTGAACTTGATCGTTTGAAGGCCGCTTTGATGTCTGATTCGAATGTTCTTTTAATTGGTGATTCAGGCTCTGGGAAAACAGCTTTAGTCGAATATCTTGTTCAACAGAAGAAAGAAGGGATATTGCCCCCGAAATTACAAGCCCTTCACAATTTTTTATTTGACTGTGGGGCGCTTCGAGGAAGCAATACTTATGGATATTCAGAGTTGATTTACCAAACAAAAGATCAGATAGAGGGGAAAGAACATAAGCTCGGTCTCTTCTTTGATGAATTGGACCAGATCAGTTCCGATAAATCATGTTTCGAAGCCTTTAAAAAACATTTCTTTAGTGAAGGCGATGGATTGCAAATCATTGCAGCGACAACTCGCAAAGGATATGTAAAAATTAATGAAGAAGTGCAAGGGTCGTTCGGGCGACGTACGATAAAAATCTTTCTAGATAACCCAGATACAGATCGATTTAAGTTAATTTTACGCGACTTCCTCATTCGAGAAGCAAATGATATCTCTTTCGATGAAGAGGCAATTGCAACCTTAGTGCAGCTCGTTCAAGACACTTCAACCTATTCGCCAAATATTGGACATATTGCAAAGGCAAAGCAATTGATGAAAGAAATTGTAGGGGAATGTCGATACACTTTTACCCCAAACTATACACCCTCTGATCTCACCAAGTTGCGAAATAAGTATAATGAAATCTCAAGTCGGATCGCCGCAAGTTTTAATACCGAGGCTTCGCTTTTTCAAGAGAGGAAAGAGCTCAAAATGAAAATTGTAGAGAGAGAGAAATTGCTCGAAAAACAAAAAAAATTGCTCGATAGAATTCAAAAGGTGGTGATCGGTCGAAATGCAATCAAACTGCATTACAGTAAGTTGAGTAAGCACATCCAAGAAATTCGATTGTCCTCACCTAACAAATTGAAAATTGATACCACCGATGAACAAGCAAAAAAACTGATCCTTCTTTACCATTTTTATGCTTCGAAAGTGTTACCTAATCAACTAGAAAAGTTGTTTTCTGAAATAGAAAAAACAATGGAAAATGGCAATCAGGAGATGGCCCTTCGCATTGATTCACAACTCGTTAAAAAGACGTTTGAGGGGGCTCAAAAATTGGAAATCACCCTAAATAAGAAGGATGAAGGATGAATTCTGTCTGTGGTTATGCCTATCCAACCCCTTTAACCACCATCTGTGGCACGGACTTTAGTCCGTGGTCTTGCCCACAAAACTCTGTTTGCACCCATTTGTGGCACGGACTTTAGTCCGTGGTTAGGCCTATCCAACCCCCTTAACCACCATCTGTGGCACGGACTTTAGTCCGTGGTTAGGTCTATCCAACTCCCTTAACCACCATCTGTGGCACGGACTTTAGTCCGTGGTTAGGCCTACTCATCCTTAAATGATCTGTTGAGTCCAACCACGGACTAAAGTCCGTGCCACAGATAGGTGTAAACAGAGTTTGGTGGGCAAGACCACGGACTAAAGTCCATGCCACAGATAGGTGAAAACAGAGTTTGGTGGGCAAGACCACGGACTAAAGTCCGTGCCACAGATGGGTGCAAACAGAGTTTTGTGGGCAAGACCACGGACTAAAGTCCATGCCACGAATTTGTGCTACAGAGATAATGCAGCTTGTCTCAATACACAAGCATCGCAACGTAGGCAAGGGGATTGATTAGGAAGAGGGGAGTAGCAACTAAATGTTAATTCTAGGGGCACTCCTAGTCGTCTTCCCTCCTGGATAATTTTGGTTTTATCCCATTCCTGTAGGGGAGTGATCAATTGAGGGGCCTTCCCTTCCACTGCTTGTTTTGTTGCTACATTTATAAGTTCTTGAAAGGCATTAAAAAAAGCAGGTCTACAATCAGGATAGGGCTTGATATCCATCGCATTGGCACCTATATAAATTTCTGTTGCGGCAAAAGCTTCGGCAAATGAAATCGCATAGGCAATAAAGATCGTATTTCGTCCAGGAACATAGGTAGAGGGGATTCCTGCAGACTCGATATCTGTTACTGTGCGATCTGTACTAGGGATCACTTGACTATCCTTAAGCAAAGACGACGATGTAAAAGCTGTGCAATCAATTTTAACAACGTGATGGGTCACACCATAATGTTTTGCAATCGCATGAGCCGCATCGAGTTCTACTTGATGCCTTTGACCATAGTTGAAACTAATGGCAATACATTCCCTTCCTTTTTCAAGCGCAAGCGCCAGCATGACAGATGAGTCAATTCCGCCACTGAGTAATACAATTGCTTTCATCTATACCCCTTTTGTTTGTGGATCCCAAATAAATTTATGTAGTTGAAGATTAAGACGTACCGGAATCTTATCGTTCAAAACCCATTTCACGAGTGATTTAGAATCTAATTTTCCATGGACAGGAGAAAAAAGAACTTCTTTAGATCGATCAAAAAGCTGATATTTAGAGCAGACGTTTTTTGCATAGATGTAGTCTTCTTCATCCAACAAGACAAACTTGACTTCATCATGATCTCGTAATCGATTGAGGTTGGGCCAATAGTTTTTATCAGACATCTCACTGCCTGGACATTTAATATCCAGAATGATTCTCACTCGAGAATCGACATCTTGTGTACATAATGAGCCACCGGTTTCTAAACTTAACTGATAACCTTCATCGCACAGTTGATTCATCAAGGGATAGACATTCTGTTGAAGTAGGGGTTCGCCTCCTGTTACACAGACATAAGGACAATCAAATTCTTTGACTTTTTCCAAAATGGAATCAACTGTATAAGGGGTACCGCGGCCGAAAGAATAGGAAGTATCACACCAGCTGCATCGTAGGTTACACGCTGCTAGACGGATAAATGTTGTGGGTAATCCCGTTAAGCTTGTTTCTCCCTGTATACTGGAAAAAATTTCAATGATATTTAACTGTTGCTGCACAAGTTAGCCTATTATTTAATAGAGTCGAGCTTAGATCATACACAAATTGTGATTAGTTGACCAGAGCTGGATTAAAAGTGTGCGTTGGTTTAATTTTTGGAGTGCGTGTGACTTGTCACCGCTCTGTCTAGCTCGACTTGTCGAGCGTATGAGCAACAAAACCTGTGCCAGTTCGCAATATTGAAAAATTTCCGGTGGTTAATACGCTCGACAAGTCGAGCTAAACAAAGCGGTGACAAGTCACACGCACTCCAAAAATTTAGATGTATAATTTTTTTGCGAATTAAGACTAGTATGGATAAGATGAAAACTAATGAATTTTAGTTTGGAGGAGGAAAAATGGCAAAATCAATCAAAAGAGTTGCTGTAACTGGTGGTGCAGGCCAGATTGCTTATAGCTT
>Ga0207012_1111_pt1 | contig 16573 bp, 10 predicted proteins | sample Alteio_BWMinCont_80_FD_153471 | JGI IMG/M metagenome (GOLD analysis project Ga0207012, IMG submission 153471) | Enriched cells from forest soil in Barre Woods Harvard Forest LTER site, Petersham, Massachusetts, United States -... | ecosystem: Environmental > Terrestrial > Soil > Temperate forest >...
TTAAACACATCGGAACCCGCTGTGGAAACGACAAAAACATATTCTAAATTTAGTTTATTTTCTTGGTCTCTCTATGACTGGGCGATCAGCTCCTTTGCTGCGATCATTCAAACTTTTGTTTTTGCTTCCTATTTTGTCGCGAGTGTGGCCCCAAATGAAGCAGTCGGAAGTGCAGCATGGGGAACAATTACCGGATTGTCAGCCTTAGTTGTTGCCTTGATCAGTCCGTTTGTTGGAGCGATTGCTGATCAGTGTGGGGCTCGAAAAGTTTGGTTAAGTCTTTTTACATTATTATGTATCATCCCTACTGCGTTGATGTGGTTTGTGAAACCATCTCCCGAATTTTATTGGTTAGGATTGTGGTGTGTTGGAGTGGGTGCAATTGGGGCGGAAGGGGCATTTGTCTTTTATAATGCGATGCTACCAGAACTAGCTCCACCCTCTCAATTAGGAAAATGGTCGGGCTGGGGATGGGGGATGGGCTATGCAGGTGGAATGGCAGCTCTATTGATTGCTTTGTTTGCGTTTATCAGTCCAGATACCGCTTGGTTTGCCTTAGATCAAGCCACAGCAGAACCCATACGGGCCACATTCCTATTAACAGCAGTTTGGATCATCGTATTTTCTTTGCCGATCTTTTTGTTTACTCCAGCCTCACCCCGCAGTGGACAGAGTTTGCGCGAGGCTGCCTATAATGGAGGGAAACAGCTTTTATCAACACTTAGGGAAATCCGTAAGTACAGCTTGATCGTCAGATTTTTGATTGCAAAAATATTTTATATCGATGGATTAGCCACCCTATTTGCATTTGGTGGAATCTATGCAGCAACAGTTTTTGGAATGCCTCAGCAGGAAGTCCTCAAATTTGGAATTGGAATGAATGTCGTAGCGGGGGCTGGTGCTGCGGCGTTGGCATTCTTAGATGATCTGGTTGGAAGTCGAAAAGTCATTCTATACTCGATTGTTGGATTAATTATTCCAGGGACAATGGCACTGATGGTGACCGAAAAATGGCAGTTTTGGGTGTTAGGGTTGTCGATGTGTATTTTTGTGGGTCCTGTTCAATCGTCTAGCAGAGCCCTGATGGCGCGCATATCGCCAGAGCATATGCGACGTGAGATGTTTGGATTTTATATGCTATCGGGAAAAGCGACAGCATTTTTTGGACCATTGCTCTACGGCTGGGTGGCCTATTTGACAGGGAGTTTACGTTGGGGAATGAGCACCATTATTTTGTTGTTTATTATCGGAGGATTGGTTATGTTGACTTTGCCAAAAAATATAGGGATGGACAAGACATAATATGAACCTCTTTCAGTTGATGATTCCTGGGTTAGAGATTGTCATCATCGCGATCATTATTTACTATTTATTGTCCTTTTTTTGGAACACGCGAGCCATGGATCTCGTTTTTGGTCTGCTGGCATTCCTTTTTGTATATACGATTTCGAGTTGGTTTTACTTACCCGTTTTACAGAAGTTAATGCTTTACTTTATCAATGTGGCAGTGATCGCTCTTCTCATTATTTTTCAGCCAGAATTGCGCCTCGCGTTATCCCGTTTAAGTGTTAAGGGAAAGAAATATCGTGAAGTGACCGAATTTGATAATTTCCTTGAGTCGATGGCCCAATCGATTTACCGTATGGCAGAAAGACGTATTGGGGCTCTTGTTCTTCTAGAAAACCAAGATTCACTTGATGAATATGCAAATAAGGCAGTTGTTCTGAATTCTAAATTTTCCCCTGAGTTATTGGAGTCGATTTTTAGTACAACGACACCTTTGCATGATGGAGCAGTGATTATTCGTGGAACAACGATTTTGTCTGCGGCCACCATCCTTCCATTAGCTGATGACAGTTCTCAACTTTCGAAGTCGATGGGAACGCGTCACCGTGCCGGTTTAGGAATTAGTCAGTTGACGGACGCTTTGATTATCGTAGTATCGGAAGAAACAGGTAAAGTGTCGATTGCCCGTGATGGGATCATGACAAGAGGAATTAAAATTGATCGCTTTAAGGGGATCATACGCAGTGTGTTTACACCCCCAAAAGTGAATGTGGAATCCCGTTTTGATATCGTAGGACAGCTTAAGAAATGGAATCAATAGTTAGAGAATACTTACTTCATAATTGGCAGCGCAAACTCGTTGCTTTGTTGACCGCTATCATCATTTGGTTGTTTGTTAACCACTCAATCAGTGCAACGAAAATTATTGCAAACGTGCCAATTCATATTATAAATCTTCCTCCCGACAAAACGATTCAGGGATTGCTGCCGAATGGTATGTTGATGCGTCGTGTTACTCTTACATTGACTGGAAGCAAGGATGTCGTGGATGATTTAGAGTCTGGTGATCTGGAAGTTCTCTTGGATGCTTCTACAAGTGATAGTGATGAATGGGTTGTGCAGATATCTAAGAAGAATCTGGTTAGCTTAAATCCCTCTATCGATTTATCTCAACACATCAGTCAGGTGAGTCACCCCGATTTGATCATCAAATTGAGTAAACTGGTGACTGCTAGAATCCCCTTGTCAATACAAAGACCTAAAGGGAAAGCTCCACAAGGATTTGAATACTTGGATGTTTGGCCGCAGTATCTGTATCAGACCGTTAGTGGGCCTGAAGAAGAGATTCAGAAGCTGAAAGAAGAAGGTTTAGAGCTTATTTTTGATCTCAACGAAATTTCAAGAGCCGATCTGGAAGCGGTAAAAACCCCTAGCATTAGTGATGAAATCAGCTATATGGTGCCTAAAAAATGGAAGCAAATCCCCATTCCATTCCACAATAATAACTATGAAGAACTCAATGATCCCGATGCTCAAAATTTAAGTATCGACTTCCTCCGTCAGGAATTTCTTCCATTGGATAAAGAAATTCCGATCTCGATATTTTTCCCTGCTAATGAGTTGAGTACGGTGAATCCATCTACTCTGACCCTAATCCCCAATAATGACATCGAGATGAGAGATGGGGTGACTTTTTTTACAAAGCCTTTGTATGTGAAAGCGGTCAGTCGCCTTTTCATTGAGGTTGTTCGCAATTCACTTGAAATCGTCATTACAGCAGCTCCCAAAGAGAAGCGTGAAGTCCTAGCCTGGAGCCTTCAATTTATTAATCCTCGCAACCTTGAAGATACCTATATTGCGTTCGCAGTTGCGAATTCTCCGAGTATGAAGGGATTACAAGGCTTATTGCCTAAGAAAAAAGAGGAGATGTTGCGCAGACGTTTCCGTGAATATGTTCAACATTTCACTTTATTTTTAGTCGACTCTAAAAAACTCCATCTCAAAAATACGATTGAAGGCAATCTAATTAGAATCATTGCATACTAAAAGGTGGGCTAATTAGATGTCTGCTGAACGCTATTTTCATCAACAACGATTTCAAGAAAGAGACTCAATTATTCTAGATGGTCAGGAATACCACCATCTTGTTCATGTCATGCGTGCCCATATTGGAGATAGGATAGAACTGGTCAATGGACAAGGACAGCTAGGTTCTGGGACGGTGATTCAGATGAATAAGAGGCAAGCGACAATCGTCTTGGAAAAAGTGATTATGAAGCCGTTATCACCCGTTCAACTGATTCTTGTTCAGGCTATTCCACGGGTGAATCGACTTGAGTTTATTCTGGAAAAGGGAACAGAACTAGGAATGACTGAAATTCGGCTATTTCCTAGTACTCGTAGTGAAAAACGAAATTTTACTGAACATCAATTGAATCGTTTTGAGGGGATATTGGTTGCAGCTCTCAAACAGTGTGATCGGTTATATCTTCCAAAAATTGTTTTAATGCCTCATATCTTCGAATGGGATAATGCCTCTCTTCCTGCATATTTTGGAGATGTGTCTCCACTGGCGACTCCTTTGGTGGATGTTTGGAGCCAAAGAGATCACCAAAAAGGTGCCATGTTCTGTGTGGGTCCAGAAAGTGGGTTTACCGAAGAGGAAGAGGTCCTTCTAAAGCAAAAAGGTTTTGTAGGGGTGAAGCTACACACAAATATCTTGCGTACCGATACCGCTGGGATCGCCGCCTTGAGCATTATGAGCCAGTTTCTCCCAATATAGGCGTTCCTGTCCCTAAAGAACAAAAGCAACAAAAGACCACGGACTAAAGTCCGTGCCACAATAATTTTTTTGCAAACTTATTGTGGCACGGACTTTAGTCCGTGGTCGTGTCCCACCCTACCCCTTTACAACCATTTGTGGCACGGACTTTAGTCCGTGGTCGTGTCCCACCCTACCCCTTTACAACCAATTGTGGCACGGACTTTAGTCCGTGGTCGTGTCCCACCCTACCCCTTTACAACCATTTGTGGCACGGACTTTAGTCCGTGGTCGTGTCCCAGCCTACCCCTTTACAACCATTTGTGGCACGGACTTTAGTCCGTGGTCTTTTGTTGCCTGATGCTTTGTTATAAGTCTTGATCTGATTCGGGTTCTGAATTTAGCGTTTCTGCGTCGTCATTGGATTTGTTGGCACTTGCTTCGTTTATCGCTTCGAGCTGTTCGATGCGTTGCTTAAGCGATTCATTTTCGGCTTTAAGTTGTTCAGCAAGTTCCTGTGCAACTAACAGAGTGTTATTTGCATCAGCAAGTGTGCGCTCATGAATATCAGAAACGTTTTGGAGTCTCTGCTCCATGAGTTCTTTATAGGTCAAATCTTTCTGATGGGCGGATTCAACCATCTCAGCAATTCGATCTGATAATGTTGCGATGATGGCAGCATGATCGGTAATTTGTTCTTGAAGTTGTTCACTGTGTTGTTGGTGTTCATGTTTCAAGTCGGCATGTTCCATCTCCTGTTTAGCTGCGGCTAATTCCAGGTTTGATATATGCTCTTCTCTATCCGAATGATGAATCGAATTATTTGCAAGTTCTTGGTGAAGGAAAGAGTTAGAACGTTCGAGATTTTGAATTTGCTCTACCGCATCGAGAAGCCTGTGATTCCGATCTTCCAAGTTACTATTTACAAACTGGAGTTCTTCCTCGAGATTCGAATGATGATCACTTACAGCCGCATGTTTGAGGGTGAGAGCCTGTAAATGTTGAGCAGTCAATTCAAGCTCTAGCTTTTTCGCTTCGAGTGAAGCCTCCAATTCCATATTCTCTCGAGTTAGTTTAGAAGCTAGCTCTACAGTGGATTCTTCCAGGGCTTGAATAATCAATTCTTTAGCTTCTGTGAGTTGAAGTTGATTGGCTAGAATGGATTTTACAGTATAAAGCTCAGATGTTATCTGAGCTAGATCATCACTTGCAGAATTAACTTCCAAATACCTAGTTTTGAGCTGTGATTGTAATTCTTCATTTTCGGCTGATAACTGCTCACTGTCATTAGAAAGCTTATTTAGCGAATCGTGAAGGTTTTGTAGCTCTTGTTCTTTAGTTTGAACGAGTTGTTGCTCTGTAGATAGAATTTCCTTAAGCTGCTTCATTTCCGTTGTCAGCTGAGAAAGTTCTTCCTGTGCCATGTTTGTTTGAAGATGGTTTGATTCTAACTGAGCTTGCAGAACCTCTTTCTCAGCAGCAAATCCGGCCATCAATTCTCTTGTCGACTCTTCAAGATTCTGGATTGCTGCTTCTTTAGCTTGGACTAATTCTTGTTGCTGAGAGAGTAGATCTCTCAATGAATTGAGCTCAGTAGTAGCCTGAGAAAGGTCTTCATGTGAAAGACCTGCTTCGTGATGTTTAGCATCTAGGGCTGTTTGGAGTTCTTCTTTTTCGCGTGTGAGATTAGCAGCTAATTCTCTTGTCGACTCTTCGAGATTCTGGATTGCGGCTTCTTTAGCTTGGACGAGTTCTTGTTGTTGAGTAAGTAGATCTCTGAGTGAGTTAAGTTCGGTAGTAGCCAGAGTGAGGTCTTCATGTGAAAGACCCGCTTCGTGATGTTTAGCATCGAGAGCTGCTTGGAGTTCTTCTTTTTCGCGTGTGAGAGTAGCAGCTAATTCTCTTGTCGACTCTTCGAGATTCTGGATAGCGGCTTCTTTAGCTTGGACGAGTTCTTGTTGTTGAGTAAGTAGATCTCTGAGTGAGTTAAGTTCGGTAGTAGCCTGAGTGAGGTCTTCATGTGAAAGACCCGCTTCGTGATGTTTAGCATCTAGGGCTGTTTGGAGTTCTTCTTTCTCGCGTGTGAGGTTAGCGGCTAGTTCTTTTGTCGACTCTTCGAGATTCTGGATAGCGGCTTCTTTAGCTTGGACGAGTTCTTGTTGCTGAGTGAGGAGATCCCTCAATGAATTAAGCTCGGCGGTAGCCTGAGAAAGGTCTTCGTGTGAAAGACCCGCTTCGTGATGTTTAGCATCGAGAGCTGCTTGGAGTTCTTCTTTCTCGCGTGTGAGAGTAGCAGCTAGTTCTTTTGTCGACTCTTCAAGGTTCTGGATTGCGGCTTCTTTAGCTTGGACTAACTCTTGTTGCTGAGTGAGTAGATCTCTGAGTGAGTTAAGCTCGGTAGTAGCCTGTGTTAACTCTTCATGAGAAGGATGTGTTTCACACGACTTAGCGCTTAGAGCCTCTTGAAGCACTTCTGTTTCTTGTGTTAATCTAGTCACTAATTCTTTTGTTGACTCTTCTAGATGTTGGATTGCGGCTTCTTTAGCTTGAACCAACTTTTCTTGTTGTGCTAATAAATCTCTCAGCGAGCTGAGCTCGGTAGTGGCCTGGGTGAGGTCTTCATGAGAAAGGCCTGCTTCATGATGTTTTGCGGTGAGTTCTGTTTGAAGCTGTTCTTTCTCTTGTTCTAGTTTAGCTGCTAACTCTTTCATCGACTTTTCTAATGTCTCAATCTCTTTTTCTTTGTTTTGCACATGTTCTTGCTGTTGAACCAGCAGTTCTTTGAGCGAATTGAGCTCGGTAGTAGCATGGGTGAGGTCTTCATGAGAAAGGCCCGCTTCATGGTGTTTTGCGGTGAGTTCTGTTTGAAGCTGTTCTTTCTCTTGTTCTAGTTTAGCTGCTAGCTCTTTCATCGACTTTTCTAGTGTCTCAAGCTCTTTTTCTTTGTTTTGCACATGTTCTTGCTGTTGAACCAGCAGTTCTTTTAGCGAGTTGAGCTCTGCATTGATTTGGGTGACATTTTCATGTGAGCGACTAGTTTCATGGTGTTTTTCATTGAGAGCAGCTTGTAGTGATTCCTTTTCTGCTGCTTCGCGTTCGAGTTCAGACAATGTCAAGGAGTGATTTTGTGTTAAGAGATCATACTGCTCTTCTAAACGAGATTTAATATCGAGAAATTCTGTTTGAGAGATTTCATGTTGTTCTAATAAGCGTTCATTTTGATTTTTAAGAAGTAGATTTTCCTTGATGAGATCTGCTTGAGATGCAGAGTGTTCGGCTGCTAGAAGTTGAGTGAGCTGTTCGAGTCGGAGGTTTTCATCAAGAAGACTAGTGTGAGACTCTGCAGCGTGTTCAGAAGTTTGGGCAAGGGTAACCTGAATTTTTTCAGAGCGCTCATCCGCTTCAGCGAGTCTAGATTGAAGAATCCTGACTTCTTCTTTTGTTTCGAGCATGCTCATATGAAGAGCATCCGCTCTCCTTTGATTTTCTTCATGTGCGATGGAGAGATCGGTAATTTTATGTTCTAAAGAAGCACTATACTCAATATTTTTTTCTAACTGATGGTTGGCACGGTTGAACTTATCTTCGAGGGAGAGTTTAGAAAGTTGGGCTGCCATGAGAAGAGTGTTGATTTTCTGTTGATCGGCGAGATGATCAAGTTTAATTGTATAGAGCTGTTCATCGGTCAAGTCATGTTGAGCCGTTAATGCAGCATAATCGAGCTCGAGCTTTTTGTTGTTTCTTGCATAAATTTCGAGCTGTTCGTGTGTAGTTTGTAATTGTGTCTGCAACTCTTGGGCTAGAACATGTTCTTTTTCCATTTGAGCAGTTACAGACTTAAGTTCGTCAGATAGACTTGAAATTCGTTGGGACGAGGCTTTTTCAAGTTGTTCGATATCAGTACGTTGGGTTTTTATCATATTGGATAATGCCTCTCCGGCAATTTCCAGTAAAGCAGCCTGTTTCTTAGAGGTCGCTAAATCGCTTTCGAGCAACTGTGAAGTCTGTTTTAACTGATCATGGAGGAGTTCGCTTTCTTTTATCTGTCGATTCAATTCATTTATTTTAGCGAGGTCTTGAGGATGAGAAGCTCGAAAAAGGTGGGCTTTAAAATCGTTTAACTGTCTCGTTGCTTCATTGAGCTGTTGACGCAAGCTCTCAATTTCAGTTGATTGACGGGAGGTTTTTGTGTAGTTTTCAGATGTTTGTATGGGGGCGGCATCAAGAGAGGTAGGAAGTATGGAACCACAAGCTAGTGACGAGCACACTCCTATAATCATGCTTGTGGATCGAATAGCAGATTGAGCTTGGCGGTTAGAATGCGCTTTAGATATGTTGGGAACTTGTAGTTTACTACGGAATAAAAGTTTTTTCATCGTAATTGCCACTTCCTGCTGTAAAATTAGTGAATCTCTGGTCATACCCGTTACAAAAATAAAATTCAAGCGTTATTTCTTGATTAATCGGACAAAAATATATAGGATTCAAAAACGAAAAACGAGGAACCTCTATGATTAAACAACATCCGCATACTAATCGATTGATTAATGAAAAATCACCCTATCTTCAGCAGCATGCCCATAATCCAGTCGATTGGTATCCATGGGGGGAGGAAGCGCTTGAAGCAGCCCGCATTCAAGACAAGCCAATCTTCCTTTCGATTGGCTATGCCACCTGCCATTGGTGCCATGTTATGGAGAGAGAGTCGTTTGAGAATATCGAAGTAGCAAAGCTCATGAATGAATACTTTATTAATATTAAAGTCGATCGTGAAGAACGACCTGATTTAGATAGTCTTTATATCGAGTTTGCACAAAGCATGATGTCGGGGGCGGCAGGATGGCCGCTCAATCTTTTATTAACACCTGATCTTCGTCCTTTCTTTGCCGCTACTTATCTACCTACCCATTCCACTCAGCAACTCATCGGACTTTGTGAACTCATCGAACGTATCCATGAAGTGTGGGATGGGGATGAAAGAGAAGATCTTATCGAGCAGTCTAAACGTATCGTGGAAACTTTCAGAACACACACACATGTACGTGGTGATGAAATACCTGAAAAAGAACTCGTTGATGATGTTGCTGAAGCATTATTTAAAAAATCTGATCATGTTTATGGCGGAATGCAGGGAGTCCAAAAATTTCCTGTTGGGTATCAATGGACTTTTTTACTTGGCTATGCAAATATGACTCATGAGGGGCGTTCTCTCTTTCTTGCTGAGCGGACACTTGATATGATGCAACGAGGGGGGATTTACGATCATCTCGGTGGGGGATTTTCTCGTTATAGTGTTGATGAACGGTGGCTTGTGCCTCATTTTGAAAAAATGCTCTACGATAATGCGTTGTTAGCGCACACCTATTTACAAGCTTGGAAAATGACTCAACGTCCTATGTATCGTACTATATGCAAGGAAATCTTGGGTTATGTATTGCGAGATATGACCCATCCAGAGGGTGGGTTTTATTCTGCGGAAGATGCCGATTCCGAAGGACATGAAGGCTTGTTTTACACTTGGACTTATGACGAAATCTGCCAGGTGTTGGGAGAAGATGAATCGCTGCATTTTCGGCAGTTTTACCAGATCACTCCAGAAGGGAATTTCGAAGAACGAAATATTCTAAACACTCCCGATCTACTTGAGACATATGCCCATCGTCATCATCTTAATCTTGAGGATTTAGAAAGGGAATTGAATCAACAAAAAGAAAGATTGTGGAGAGTGCGTGAAGAGCGTGTTCATCCTTTCAAAGATGAGAAAATTCTGAGTTCTTGGAATGGATTAATGATCTATTCGATGGCAGAGGCTGGGGCTACACTCAATGAAAAACGCTTTATAGAAGCAGCAAAGAGAGCAGCTCAATTTATCAAAGCAATGATGTATCGCGATGGAATTCTATTACGACGTTGGAAAGATGGGGAGGCCAAGTTCACAGGCGGACTCGATGAATATGCCTTTCTTATTCGTGGATTGATCTCACTATTTGAGGTGGGGAAAGGAACTGAATGGTTGGAGTGGGCCATTGAGTTAACCCAAAAGCTTCATGATCAATTTAAGGCAGAATCTGGAGCATTTTATCATACCGACGGTCAAGATCCTCATGTGATTCTTCGTAAATGTCAGTTACCTGACAGTGCAGAGCCTTCAGGAAATGCCATCCATTGTGAAAATTTATTGCGCCTCTATCAGATCACACGCGAAGATGGTTATTTGGAACAAGCGGAGGACGTACTTGGAGCTGTGAAAGAATTTTCTGAACACTATCCCTTAGGATATTGCTATCACGCCCTAAACCTCATGCGTTATTATGATAAAAATGGAGCGGCTGTTGTGGTGGCTTTGAATAAGCAAAAAGCTCATCAAAATGAGATTAGAGAGCTCTTTTACAGTGAATTTCATCCTCACTCTTCGATTGTTTGGCGACACGAGGGTGACGACCAAATTTGCCATCTCATTAAGGATCTTGATAAGCAAATCCCCCTTAACAATAAGACCACTCTGTATGTTTGTCATGAAGGGGTCTGCCTTGAGCCTATCACCGACTTCATGGCCATGAAAGAGATCCTTTTAGGCATGAGCTAGAATGGGAAGGATGAATTCTGAAGGATGAAGGATGAATGCAGCAGAAAACAGCCTATCCGAGCTTGTTATGGATGTCTGTGGCACGGACTTTAGTCCGTGGTCATGCCTCTCAATCCCTATTGCTGACCATTTGTGGCACGGACTTTAGTCCGTGTTCGTGCCTCTCAATCCCTATTGCTGACCATATGTGGCACGGACTTTAGTCCGTGATCATGCCCCTCAATCCCTATTGCTGACCATATGTGGCACGGACTTTAGTCCGTGGTTGGGGCTAGGATTAATAATTAAAGTCCTGGTGGGGCACGACCACGGACTAAAGTCCGTGCCACAGATGGGAAGTAAAAATCTTAGGGAGGCCTAACTCATACCACGGACTAAAGTCCGTGCCACAGATGGGAAGCAAAAATCTTAGGGAGGCCTAACTCATACCACGGACTAAAGTCCGTGCCACAGATGACTATCCTTTAACGACCATTTTCCATTTTGTCATTAGTGTGAGGATATCATCTGGGGTTACATAAGGACGCACTCTAACCGCGTATTCTTCATCAGTTTTTCTTTGTGCTTGATTTTGGGATTGTTGTGCAGGAGAAAGGGCATTCCATTTGTCGTCCGTTAATACTTCAGGAAGACCCCACTGTTTTTCTTTATCATCTTCATAGTATCCAAACGCAAGGCCTAATTCGCCAACAAAAGGAGCAATTGCTACCTTAATATCATCCCCGAGTTCTTTAGCATCATCCTTTTTGTTGATTTCCAAAACAAGTGTACGTATTACATATGAGAGTTCCGTTTGCATGCAATCCTCAAAGAACTGTTCGGCTTGAGCTGTTCCCCGAAAGAATCTATATTTACTTTGGTCTCTTTCAGCAATGTCTTTGCCAGCAAGTCCAAACTTATCTGCTAATGCAGCGCGATATCCCGATTCAAGATGAGAAGGTTGTAAGTTGGGAGGGAGGGGAGGAAGGGGGCCAGTTTCTTTAGGATCAGGTTCAGGATGGCACAGAGTGATAGTTTTAGCTAAGGCAAGCTCTTTCGCTTTTTCTATACGTTCTTTGACAAGGCCTTGTAAACCTGTATCATTATCAAGGCCGGCTAATCGTCTATAGAGTCTATCGATGCATCGAATTTGAACTGGCTCGCAATCTGTAAAGTTTGAGACGAGTTCTATAAAGAGAGCTTTCTTTTCCTGAGGGTCTTTGCATTCACAAATAGAATTTATCACATAAATTGTCTGGGCTTTAACAACTTCACGGAGTCCTTCAATCTCGGGATTAGGGGATGGAGGAAGCGTGGTCATTCCACTAGTAAAAGCATCTTGTAGGACTTGTTTTACGAGTCTGTGCTGTCCTGTTTTATTATTCATGATATCGAGCCATGGTGTACCATCTAGATTCTTTAAATCAGTGAATTCTTTACAAAGTTGATCAAATTCTTGTGGAGAAAGTGTTTTCTTCTTAATAGCTCCGAGTTTTTTGATTGCATAGCTATCACCACCACAATGCAATCTGTTATCGTCCATATATTTTCGAATGGTTCCAACACTAACATCGATGGGAGCGCGTGTAATGGGGGCTGTTGAAGTCGTTGGTTTAACAACTGCCGCTGCTGCTGAACTTGCAGGAGCAGTTGTGGGTTTAAGAGGGAAGGATACCGTAGGCTTAGATATTGCAGTGAAGCCCAATTTTGTATGTAAGGCAGGCCTGTTTCCCGAAAGGAAATCGCTTAAAAGTTCACTATATTTTGCTACATTTACATTATTTAATTGAATAAATTGTTCGATTTCAGGATCTGAAATTGACATATCTGAAATAAGATCCATCAATATTATGCCGTTTGTGTTTATGTCGCCACTCTTTTCATTTTCCTTCCAATATCTTGAATTTAGTTGTAAGTGTATCGACAGAGTTGCAGAGGACATAAACGATGTTGGCGTGATAGGCTTAACCACAGCCCCTGCGCTAGCGGCCGATGCAGAGTTGAATTCTGATAGTAATGCAGGTCGATGTTTCCTAAGGAGCTCTTTCAATATTCCATCATATGGTGGAAGATGTGCGTTATTCTGTAAAATAAATTGTTTGAGGTCTGCATCTGGAATTGTTTGATTTTGGAGGTGTCCTTCCAGCATTCTCTTGTTTCTAGCTCGGTCTGGTATAGGCAAATCTGCATTTTCTTTCCACCAGACTGAATTTGTTTGTAACAGAGATTGAATCGCTGGATCGGGAACAAAGGGGCTAGGCGCTAAAGGTACACTAGCTACCGGTGGTGCTGGAGCTAGAGGAGTAGAGGGGACTAGAGGTGCTGGTGCTGAAGGGGGAGGTAGAACAGCAGGAGCTGGACTTGGGCTTACTACAGGGGGCGCTACTGCTTTTTTAAAGTTATCGGGAAGTAGATCATATAGAGGCTTATTTATCGTCTTGAAGAAATCGCGACAGGTTGTCACGTCGTAACCGTTAAACGCTTTTTTTTCCTCAAACCAACGACTTTGTTTTCCAGAAATCGTTTTTTTGAAAAAAGCTAATGCTTCGTCGTGTTTGGGTGGTCCGAAATTTCTTATCACATGTTCGAGGAGTCGAAGATTGCCCCCTTGGTTCTTTTTGTCTGCATTCTCCTGCCATTTTGTTATAAGCTGATCTTTTGTGAGCTTTGATAAGTCCTCTGGTGCAGGAGCAAGAGCAGGAACAGCAGGAGTAGAGGAAGCTATGGGTGCCGAAGGGGATCCTATAGCTGGTGTTGTGGCTGGAGATGGTTTTGCTTTGACCGCTGCAGCGATTGTCGGAGCATTCATACCTAGAGATTGAGAGGAGGAAGGATGGGCATTATCCCAATTTTCCCAACTGTTCTTATTGACATGCCATATTTTTGTTGTTTTGCCTGTTTCACTATCTTTTTGATGTAGCTCAACGAATTTTTCTTTATAACCAAAGAGCTCAAGAAGCAACCTAGTTATTTTCCAGTGAACGCAAACCCCTTTTTTATCATCTTGAATATCAGTCGCATAAATTCTAGTACTAAAAAATTTTGTTTCAAATGAGTGGGTTGTCGTTTTAATCATTTTTATAACCTTTTATGTGGGTTGTTTTATAAAATCTCTTCCATATAAAATACCATTTTATTAATTTTTTGTCAAATTAACATTAACGAAAAATTTGGAGTGCGGTGACAAGTCATGCGCGCTCCAAATTCAATTGAATATCAGCAATAAATTATTTCCTTGCAGCTTTTTACAAAATTGATTACAACTGGACATCCAAGAGGTTTTTTTTATGCCAGATAGTCGATACGATCCAGATATTTCATCAATGACAAACTCTGATGCCTGGAGGGTATTCCGCATCATATCGGAGTTTGTTGATGGCTTTGAAAATATGACTAATATTGGTCCGTCGGTTTCGATTTTTGGATCGGCGCGTTTAAAGCCAGCGACAGTTTACTATAATTTAGCGATTGATGTAGCGCAACATGTTGCCCGTAAGGGGTTCGCTATTATTACAGGTGGTGGACCAGGCATTATGGAGGCTGCAAACAAGGGTGCGCAGTCTGTGGCGGGAAAATCATGTGGATTGAGCATTGATTTACCGATGGAATCGTTATCAAATAGTTTTATCGACACGAAATATAACTTGCGATTCCGTTATTTTTTTGTGAGAAAGGTGATGTTTATCCGGTATGCTCAAGGGTATGTTTTTCTTCCTGGAGGAGTGGGCACTCTCGATGAGCTATTTGAAGCGCTTACATTGATTCAAACAAAGAAAATCCACCCTTTTCCGATCTATATGATGGGGAAATCGTATTGGGAAGGAATGATGGATTGGATCAAGGACACCGTGTTAGCACATGAATGCATTTCACCTGAAGATTTAGATTTAGTCCATATCACAGATGATCCCGAGGAAGTAGCGAACGGGATTGAGCGCCATTATCAGCGTCATCGAACCGAACGCAACTTTTAACGTAACTTCTCAATTTAACGACAAGGAAATCAAAATGAAATTAAGTCATGCTAAGTTAATTATAATCTCTGGATTGATCTGGTTTGCTGCGGGATTTTATCTCTTGCAATTAGGCCTCAACCTTCTACTTGGTGGGGTTCATTTCGATCAAAAATTAGCTGGGTCCTACCCAATGCTCAAAGCAATGTCATCATATCTAGGAAGTGGTGAAACAGCAGCGATTATCCTGGTGGCCATTGCTTTATTCATTGGTTATTTGAAGGGAAGGTATGTTTTGGGTAAGTCTGCACATAAGGGTGTGGCCCGCATTCTGACTATGCCAAATCCTGTTTCATTAGCACGGATTTATAGTCCCAAGTATTATGTGCTACTTGGTGTCATGATGTTGTTGGGGATCTCTATGAAGTATTTAGGGATTAATAACGATCTAAGAGGCTTTATTGATGCTATCATTGGTTCTGCTCTAATCAATGGAGCAATGATCTACTTCAAGCTTGCTCAGACAGTAAAAACTCAATCGAATTCTCGTTAAATTGTTTGTGGACACGACCACGGACTAAAGTCCGTGCCACAAATGGGTAGCAGAAATTTTTGGAAGGCTTAACTCATACCACGGACTAAAGTCCGTGCCACAAATGGGTAGCAGAAATTTTTGGAAGGCTTAACTCATACCACGGACTAAAGTCCGTGCCACAAATGGGTAGCAGAAATTTTTGGAAGGCTTAACTCATACCACGGACTAAAGTCCGTGCCACAAATGGGTAGCAGAAATTTTTGGAAGGCTTAACTCATACCACGGACTAAAGTCCGTGCCACAAATGGGTAGCAGAAATTTTTGGAAGATTTAACTCATACCACGGACTAAAGTCCGTGCCACAAATGGGAAGCAGAAATTTTTGGAAGATTTAACTCATACCACGGACTAAAGTCCGTGCCACAAATTCTATGCCACAATTTTGTGTTCGTTCATCCTTCAGAATTCATCCTTCATTTCAGCAGGTGTCTGAGGGCTACTTCTAGGTCGTAGTAGATAAAGATGTAACCTGCTTGTGTCAGGCGGAGTGGTTCGACTCTAACACTACTTAGAAGTAGTTCGTTAGCCATTTCTCGTCCTAGCATAAGTCGTAGAACGAATGCAGGCACTCTCAAAAATGCAGGGCGTTTGAGTACACTAGCAAGGGTTTTTGTAAAGGCTGCATTAGTCACAGGGTAGGGAGAGACAACATTAACAGGACCTTTTAATTTGGGTTGAGTCGCAGCATATAGGAAGATTGCAACTAGATCATCCATGGCTACCCAGCTCATGTATTGCTTCCCAGAGCCTAGTTTTCCCCCTAATCCTGCCTTAAAGAGAGGCAACATCTTTTCAAGGGCTCCTCCATGGGTTGAGAGTACAATTCCAATCCTTAAATTAACTGTACGGATCCCTTTGATTTGAGCTGGTTTTGTTGCTGCTTCCCATTGTTGGCAGACGTTTGAAAGGAATCCTGTTCCGACAGGGGTGTTTTCATTACAATAGGTTAGTCCACAGTCGCTGTAGATACCAATTGCCGAAGCTGAAATCAGAGTACTAGGTGGCTTTTTTAGTTGGCATAGAGCATTGACAAGGGTGGTGGTGCTATGGACGCGGCTATCGAGGATCTTCTTTTTCTGGGTCGGACTCCATCTGCTTTCAGCGATGTTTTTACCAGCGAGATGGATGACGGCATCAAATCCTTCAAGAGGTTTTAAATCGACTATTTCCTCTTCTGGATTCCAATAGATATCATTGTCTCCTAAGTCTTCTTCAGATCGAACCAGGCATTTGACTTCATGGCCGTTAGTGATGAGGAAAGGGACGAGTTCCGATCCAATTAATCCAGAGGCACCGCTGACGAGAATTTTCATTGCTTCCAATAATTTATGATTTAATATGCATTAAAATTTATATATATGGAATGGCGTGTTTTGTCAATAGTATGATAATTTGGAGTGCGGTGACTTGTC
>Ga0207012_1112_pt1 | contig 16485 bp, 6 predicted proteins | sample Alteio_BWMinCont_80_FD_153471 | JGI IMG/M metagenome (GOLD analysis project Ga0207012, IMG submission 153471) | Enriched cells from forest soil in Barre Woods Harvard Forest LTER site, Petersham, Massachusetts, United States -... | ecosystem: Environmental > Terrestrial > Soil > Temperate forest >...
TTCGATTGGATGTTAGAGTCTTATGCTAGCTTGACCTATGCTAAAGGTTGCTGAAACTGAAGATAGTGTATGGAGCAAATTGGGATTCGTCTTGCCAAACAATGTTATCCTCTACTTTTCCAAGGGGGTGATGGGTTGATGACAGAGACAAATTTGCCTCCTTAGCACACTCAATGATATCATTTTCTTTCCAATAACAATCAGACAATTCGAGATTGATTGACTTAATGAATAGGCGTGATTTTTGACCACTGATAGGAGCATAATTTTCAGGATAATCTTGTTTATAGGAAACCCATTGCCGTTTAGGATTCCAAAACGATTCAGAGAGTGTCAAACAAAGAAGTTGACCCCCTGGTTTGAGAATTCGATTTAATTCTTTAAAGATTTTAGAAATCTCATCTCTATTGTCTATGGCTACAGTAACAAAACTCATCAATGCAAGGTCGTATGTGGCGTCTGGAGCTTGTACGACTCCACTTGAAATTACCTGATAATTTTTCTCGATATCTAGTTGCTGAGCCTGATAAATCATATCCTCACTAATATCCACACCATCTACTGCAGCAATACCTAAACTTTTGAGATAGCGCGTCGAACGTCCTGCACCGCAGCCGTAATCGATAACTTTGAGTGATGGTAACGAGGAAGTATGAGGATGTTTGTGTATCATTTCCTCTAGATCACGAAAGGAAAGATAAATTGTTCCTTCACCCAAGAGGGATAACTTCGAATATTTTGAAGCTTCCTGTGATTTGTAAATTGTCTTAGTCATCTCTTTAACCTCGAATCGTAAAGCTTTAAATTCTGTTTCCCCGATATTCTTGTAGGCGATCGGAGCTGTTTCTGCTGGTAATTCATACACACCAATGGGCCATTGATCGCATTCAATGGAACCATCTGGGTTTTTCATTTCAAATGTACTCCCCTGTAGGATGACCATGAGAGATTTCCAATGATGAGTGTGAGACGGTTCTTCATCACCTGGCATTGAGGCTCCCCAAAGAATGCGAATGTAAGGACTATCGAATAGAATTTCATGCCATTTTGGTGCTTGGATAACACCATCGTCCGTAGGGAGTTCATCCACCCCTTTGTTCGAAGTAAATTGGATATTTAACTCATGGGATTTTTGGATAAAATCATCGATGATAGAATGCTCATTAACATTCTCTAAGAATGGTCGGAATTTGCACATGATTGCTGAAATAGCCTGTTGGTCGACATGATAGCACCTGAATAAACAATTTTCCATTTCAACATACTTGTTCATGATCTGTGAGTGAGCGGCAGGTACTTCAAAATGGTAGGCTGGCGGCAGTTCAAGCATGACTCTCCGTAATTAAATGATGGTACGATTGCACCTCGTCTTCCATTTCGGTCTCTCCTGGCATAATAGGATGAAGTGAGTGTGGTTTTTGTATTTTGAAAAATGAAATGGGTTTTGCATGGCTCTTCGCTAAGATAATTTCTGCCAGAACACCATTCGATATAGGACCAAAAACCCATACTTCATCTGCACGTAATACAATTGAATTATTGGCATCGCGCACAAGGTCTCTGTCTAAAGTATCCAAAAGAAAATAATCGAAGAGCATAAAGGGGTTAAGAGGGACATACCCTTTCTCTAAAACAAAACGTGAAATGAACATTCTATAGTAGAAATGATGTTTGGAAAATGCTGTATAGATGAGTTTTTTATGGCCTTGTAATGTGAGGGCTGTGTGAGAAAATTGTTCATTCATAAATTGCTCCTATGTAAACAAAGGTATAGACTAGGAAAATTTAGAAATTTTCTCAAGTGATATTTGTAATGAGCCATTCCATATTAGTGATCCCTGCGCAATAGCATACCTTGCAGTGTACTAGGGCGGTTGCCCCATTTTGTGACCGACGGTCACAAAATGGGGCAAGCGCCCTAGGTTGGATTAAAAACTTGTCCTGCCAGATAGGAACCAAATGCAGGCCAACAAGGAACAATTTCGGTAGTAAAGAAATCCATCAGCTTCTTGTGTTCATCTGCGGGCAAGCCGTGGATATATTGAATTTCCTTTTTATTAAAGCGGAAGTTGCGGGTAAAAACTTTTGTCAGTAGGGTAAGTCTTGGGTTATCCTCCCATTGCTTTTTTCGCTCTTCATCAATTTGTTTACTAGCCTTTTGTGCGATAAGTTTTCCGTTAGCAGACATGAGGTAATAATCCTTACCTAATGCAAATTTCTGATTTCCATTTTCTTCAATCATCTGTTCCAATGTCGCTTTGGCATCTTTTTGATCCATTAGCACAACATTACATCGATCACCCTCATAGACAAGTAGATAATGATAGGCTGTTTTTAAAATCCCTTGAGGACGCTTTTCCGTTTCCTGCTCTATTCGGAAGTAATTTGTCGACACATACACATTATTTAATACACTTGCAAATTCCTCTTTGAAGCTTGATGAAGCAGTTAACCCTGGATACGCATCAGATCCAAATCCCACATAGGGTTGTGTAGGGATAGGATCTATTGATTTGAAATCGATATCAGGTAAATCACTAACAGTATCTTTTTCATTTTCCTGCTCATTCTCTACCTCCACTTCTGCAGCTTCTACTTCAACTTCCCCTTCAGATTCATTTGCTGATCCCATCTTTATCTTCGAAGGTAATTTCGTGTAATCGATGAGAGTTGCAAACTCAGTGAAAATTGCCTCGATATCAATTGATGTTTTTGCCAAAAGGGGTTGGACTTTTCTGCGGAAACTATTGGTAAATTGTTTAACAGCCTCCTCAGTATCAATCTCCCCTTGTTTCTGTTTTAATGTGTTGATGGGATCTTGAATCGCATTCTCCACAAAAAAGTCCTTAAGATGATTGAATAACTCAATAGACTTCTCCAAAGAATTCTTTTCATCGTCAAAGAAATTCCAGAATCGCTTTTCAAGAAGATTTTGTAACACAAGTCCGAGGTTATAAAAAAGATCGAGTCCTTTCTGTTCACCTTGGTTGCGGCTCACTATAGAGAAAATTGACTTCAAGGAAACCTTATCGTCAGTCTCTTTAATAATTTGCGCATGGTTTTCTTGAATGACAAATCCCACTTTTTGTCTGCCTAGTCCACGCATCCTTCCAACTCCCTGCAAAAACAGGTCGCGCTGAGTCGTACTGTCAACCGTAACAAGCGCTTGAGCTGTCATCTGCATCGGAGTATCTGCTCCAATAGTCGCACTGGGCCTCATAAAGACAAAGATATTGTCGATGGGAACGCTACAAATATCTCGCAGTATTGGTGTAGCAAGAGGAGCACCCTCTTGTGGTCGCAAGAATACCATATTATTACCTGCTTCATCGTAATAACTAATTGCATCAACCGGCGGAATAGCCACTGCAGTATGTTTAAAGATCTCCATAGCAAGTTCTTTCTCATCGCGAAAATCTCGGAACGAGGAAGCGACATCAATGATTACGCGATACTCAGGATGGCCAGTAATCACGTTTTGCAATAAGGATTTAGCCTCTAAGGTCGGTACCGTATAAATTGCATTTTGAGAATCTTGCCACATCGCAAGGATCGATTTTATCGGAGTTTCTGAATATTCAGTAGTCTTGAGTTTTGCAGAGAGCGTATCTTTATTGATGGTTCCTGAAGCCCCATAAATTTGATGGATAGCCTCGACAAGATTATGAGATGAACTACAGATTTTCTTTTCATGGAGATGAATCTTTGGCAAAATCTGTTGAGTGATGAATGTGAGTTTATGATGAATATTTTTCCGATCATTAAGTCTATCATGAAGTTTTTTGACATGATCGGGTTCACACTCGATGAGACTCGCAGGCCATCCAACAATTCCTTGTGTGACTGCAAGGTAACATCGGTAGGAAGGATCAGATTGTTTAAAAATTTCAGGATCTTCGGCTGCTGCCATTCGGAATTTTAAATCATTAAGGAATTCCCGAATATTCTCATAGGTGAATGGAGTTTTTAAATTTGCCTGAATGGTAAAATCTAATAAATCATCAATGGTTGAAAACTGCGAACCTAAATTTGGAACACCCCGCTCAAATGGATACGCAAACCGGTTACCTGTTTTTTTCTGAGCAAGTCCATATCTTCCATTGCATTGACGTGTGAGTGTACGGGGAAGATATGTGTTCAACTGTCCACGATAAATCGCATACAGTCCTATTTTATCCTCGGGAATACTCTCCAAGTATGAATCCAGCGCCGAGTCATATCCCCCCATCAGATGCTCTAGTAGTAGTTTTTTTTGATTTTCATCTGGAATAGGAATCCCTACTGTTGCAAGGAAACTTTCAAGCAATCGCTCTGCCATCTTGGGTTTAATTTCTTTGAGATATTTCTCTTCAGTGATCACGGGAGGCGGTTTTTTTCCATCCGATTCAGTTGTAAAGTCGAACGAAGAGGCAGCTGTCAATGAGATCAGTGTTGTATAAACCTGATTTAAAGCAGTGCAGTATGTGTCTGAAACCGCCTTGGCTGAACCAACAGCATAGTCGTAATGGCGTCGAATATCAAAGCATTCTCGCGATTCATCAAAAAAGTTTGAAAGTCGATTTTTGATTTTGTTTCGCAATTCCTTAAGCTCATGGAGAATCGCGAGATTATGTTTTGTCGGTTCTAAACAAAGCATCTCTTTGATTTTCAAATTCACAAAACTGTGAGAAGAATTAACCGTGGTAAGCACACACATTCCATTTGCTGCCGCTTTATCGAGTCTTCTATTAAGGTTTTTCAGATAAGCAAGATCCCCTCCATTCTCTCGATTGAATTCAAAAGCAACAACCGATTGATTAAACGCTCCTCCCAAAATCTTCTTCAAATAGGCAACTTGCTGTTGATAGAGGGAACTCGGCACCGTCATCATTGCAAGACCTGGCTTCTCCTGAGTTTTGCGCTCTTTTCCTGTCAGATAAAGCCACAAAGGAATCAGGGCTTTGGATTTACCAAAACCTGTACGCGCTTCATAAATGATATGCTCTTGCTTATCAGGAATACTCTTCGTGAGTTCATTTAACGCTGTCAACTGCTCCTCCCTCATGCAAAAGTCGGCAAAGGCTTCAAAAAGGAGTAGATGAGGATTCTCGCTAGGCACATAAATTCTGTTGGATTGAAGTGTCTCGACAGCCACATCAAGAGTGACTGTATATTCTACAGAATCAATCCCCTTAGTCTTCCCTACTTTATCTGCCTTCTGTAAATTATCCAAAAGACGGACTGTTTTTTGTCCATTGAGTTGATGGAGAAGATAATCAGCAATCAAACCTTTAAGTTCTCTCAGCTTATCAGGAGTGATTTCTGGATTGGCTCGATAGAAAGGGACATAATCATCGCGTCCAAAGTGAAGTAAAGCCTCCTCAAACGACAGAGGTTGAAGCAGTTCTCCATGCTTCTCCAAAATGATTTCTGAAGGATATGTATCAAGAATTTTCTCAATAGCCACTTTTTTCTTAACTAAACTCGTCGATTCGCTCTCTTTTTTTGTTGTTAGCAGTTGAATTGCCTCTGGAATTTTCTTAGGGTCAAAAGATATGACAGGGACATTATCCAGTCTGTCACGCTCTTCTATAACCCCTTTCATGACTTTTTGAACGCCTTCCAGTAACCGTTCAAATTCTTTCTTAATGGCCGGATCTTTGTTCTTATCTATCTCTGCAGTATAAAACTCTTTCAATTCACCAAGTGATTCCAAGCGAGCTTTAAAAGCAGCTTTATCTTTGTCAGTGGACATTCTTGTCAACACGATTTGATGTACATGCAGATCATTTAGAAGTGTGTCTGGAATATCTTTAAAAGCAATATTCACATGTTCCATCTTTTTAGGACGGGGTGAACTCAACATCGGAGATGGTGGTATGCTCGTTCCCAATCGGTCTGATCCCCCTTGTATAACAGCATCAAAAGAGATAAGCTCTTCAATCTCCCCTTTCTTTTTAACAAGCCTAGTTAAGCTCTTATATAATAAGTCATCTGGCTCAGGATAGTCTGAATGAGCAGGATAAACTACAGGATTATCTGGCTTACTGAGTACGCTTAGCATACTGAGTAATAAGCCTCGTACAGATTGAATACGATCATCTGGATCATAGCGACAGGCAATGATTTGCTCTCTAACCGCTTTTACCTCATTCTCAGGTGCATTTTGTTTGAGAATCGTATAGTAGTAGAGCAAGTTATGCAAAAAAGAAACTCCAGGTCGCATAGGAAACTCAATAGCAACCGGTTGTTGCTGATGTGCTCTTATCTTCTCCCGCATCGGATCATCAACCCAATCAAACGAATTGGAATACTTAACAGCTGCCTTTTTTTGTTCTTTTTCTAGAGCAAACGTCAGGTCTTCTGGGAATACTACCGAAAGTGTTTCAAGATGTTTTTTGCGGTTTTGCATCACAACACGCTCATAATCTGAAAATTCTTGTGCTTGTAAAACAGAATAAAGCCGTTGTTCCTCCTCGACACTTAATGCCCAGTCTCCCTGAATGTTACCAATTTGGTTAAGGTAATCGATATAATCCCTCTTCAAGGAAGATTTCTTACCTTTACTCATTTGTTCAGACGACTGATCCAAAAATGTCGATTTGATTTTAAGTCGAAGTGCCACAGAAAGTGGATGCCGATCCAAAGCATCTATATCACTCCCTCTAATTTCAAAATAATTCAACATCAAAATCATCGTTTTATCCCATTCTGCAGGATGTTGCATGATTTTTTTCAATGCTTGGAATCCCAATACATGGTCTTGCTTTTTGATTGCTAGATAAGTGAGATATAACAAGGATTCTGGATCCTCAGGCAAGATAATCGCCCCCTTCTCGTCAACGTCATAAGCAAATAGTTTCCACACTATATCAGAATCTTTTTTTGGAATTCGATCATTGGGAAACTTAATTTTTTCAGGTTCATAGCTTGTTGAAGGAATAATCACTTTGCGTTGACCTGCCGAATTCATCAGAACAAGATAATTTGGAAATGGCTCAAAAGCTGAACATTTGGAATGCTCATCGATGTAGTAGCCTTGATGCATAGAGCTTTTCCAACGTACATTACCCGCTGCATCAGTTTCTCGATTAAAGTTTAACTTATCAAGTATCAGTTGGATAGTCGTTGGGGTTTCCCCCTCCTTCCATGCCAACAAATATTGTTTATAAGTTATTTTTGAAAGTCTATCTATAATCGTATGTTCATTGTAGTCCTTCACTAGGACTTGATTTGGCTGTGTAGGGTGAACAATTTTATCCGGAAAGACTCGGCATAGAACCCCTCCCTTCTCTTTATCAATCACAATGGCTTGTTTTTCCTCGCCAACTTTAAACCAGGTGGTCGTATCAAAGTGGAAATGTCCACTACTAAGCGAGCAGGGGTGTTTTTTATCATCTCCATAACCTTTAAAGGGATCATCCAATTGAAATGCATACCACGCTTCTTCTCCATTCTCCTCAGTAAAAGCACGGAAGATCCGTACAACTCCTTGCTCATTTTCATGTAGATGGTACTTATTTCCGTTCTCATCAAAAAATCGATAGTATCCGGGAAAAATTATTGTCGCCGAGTAGTTTTCATTAAACAGTTTGCTATAAAGATCACTTTCGACAATTCGTTGAGGAAGCGTAGTGATGGAACCAGCACCTAAATGTTGCTGATTTGCATTTTCAGATTGAAAGATTCCCTGAGCCTTATCATCCTCAAGATGAAAATTGTGGATAGGATCCCTATCTTGGACTATTAATCCTTGTGCAATCTTCTGGATTTTAGAAACAACCTTTTTTGCCTCTTCATAGGGCGATAGATAAGGAATCATGCCCAACAAGCTATTTTGGAAAGTAGCGATCCCCTCTCCATAAATTTTTCTTTTCCATACTGGAGAGCTAATGAGATCTAGTTCAGTCTTAAAATCTGTCAGGATTTGCTCCCGTTGTTTCAGAATCAGCTCCCGATTTTCAGGAGCAACCCCATTGTGCAAACAATGCGAAATCGCAACAGCATAAGTACGAAGAAGAAAAAAATAGGCATTCCAAGATCGTGTTTCGCGCGTCTTAACTAGTGATTGATTGAGAAATGAAAAGAAATTATCGATCTCATGGCTAACAGGTGAGCGTTCTATTGCGTCTGCTATGGTGGATCGCAAAGATGCGCGATCAGGCTTGAAAAGCATTAACTGAAATAGTGATTGAAAACAAGGATTCTCTAATTGCTTCAGATTTTTTGAAAAGAAATATTCCAACTGTACAAGTGGTAATGCATCAGGGAGTCTTGCAACCATCAGATCCTGCGCATCCAATACACTAAGAGCTTCCTCATTGAAATAGCTTTTTGGAAGATACCTTCTATAGAAAGCCTGAAGAGCACTATTAATATGCCCAAAGAAAGAAGTGTGATCCGCTGCAGGTGTTTCCCCCAATGCAAGAGGTCTAAAACTTGCATATTCATCCTCAAAATTGATTCCTGGAAACACATCTGAATAAACATCATTACCAGAAGAGATCAGACCTTCTGTGTTATTGATGTTAACACTAAAATCCGCTAGACCTTTGCCTTCATCTTTTCGATAACTTTTTGTATTAAAATTAATCTGAACCGGCTCCTTAGAGGATCTTGTTTTTAAATGAAGGTCAATAGCGAGATTTGATAAATAAAAACTGTGTCTTAGATGGTGATATTCGGTTTTATCCAGACAAAGGTCAGAATCAAAACGCCGACCTTGATATGCAATCCTCATAAGAGTTATGGTGTTTTCTTCGTCTATATCTTCCTTTCTGACACGATTGTATAAGTAATTCAATTCCGGATTTTCGAGCATGTCAACAAGGGAATTGAATTTTGCCTTCTGCACAGTTACGCCAGACATAACTTGATCCAAAATCAGCGACTCACCACGCACAGCATTTTTTTTGTAGTCTTCTGAAGTGTATTTGTAGATAAATTGAACAGTATCACGGAATACAGACAAATCTTGAGGATGTAATGGAGCAAAAAGAGTTGATAAACGAACCTCAATCATATTCTTGAAACCATTGGCATAGAATTGACATAGATTAGAAGGGAGGACTCGTTTAGAGATCGCAAAGACAATCCCTAATGTTTTTACCCAAATGCATGCTTGTTGAGGTGTGATGGTTAAATTATTATCTGAACTTACACTAGCCTCAAGCAAAATCTGCTGCATTTTTTCAAGACGTTCTAGGGTTTGGAAATGATCTGGCAATGTTTCCCAAGCGGCATCAGCTGGATTGGGAAGCGCTCTCAAACAATGCAAGACAATTTTTTGCGCTTTTTTAAGAGAATTCTGTTTCTGAGCCTCTTGGGCTAATTTGAAATATTTTTCAATGAACGCATTGATTTGTGCATCTTTAATCCCCTCGAGAGAGATACTGGCTGGGTCATACGCCTTAGCCCCTTGAACTGGCATAGGAGCAATCGTTGGTAAGGATAAAGCATAGGAAGTGGTCTCTTTCTTCACAGTATTAACCAAACTTTTTTCCTTTCGTATGCGAGCGCATTTTTCAGCTCGGACAGTACGGATGCTCCTCTTAACTTGCTCAGAAAATGTATTGAGTTTGGCGATCTCTACTTCGGGCAAAAGACCAGCTTCTCTTAGTTTTAAAGCCCGGCGAGAGAGTTTTGATAAGATAGGCTCGATCTGTTCCACATTTTTTTCATTCACCCCAACCTGCTTTATGTATGTTTCCCATGACTGTTTTGTCATGTAATACTTCATCATTTTCCCATACTTGTTGCCTAGCACTTCTAAAATCTCTGTCATTAGGGGTTTGACGGTACACGTACCACTCCGTTGTTCGGTGGTCGGGGTAGGCTCAGTCCTATACTGCAAACCACCTGGCCACGAAGGGAGAAATACATGATAAAAATCTTCTGCTGTGAATGCAGTAGAAAGCGAGAGATCTATTCCATATTTTGGAAAACCATCATCTCGAGGTCTTACTGAGAAGTTTAACTCAAGAAAGTAATCTAAAAATGGACTACTTTTTAAATCCTTTAAAGAGATCTCCTTCAATTCCACAGCGGAGTCATAAGTGATTTTTGTTCCCTTAATGAAGGCTTTATGATGTTTGAGTCCTGATCCTCGGTTTTGAATCCGTCCCTTAACCATCATTGTGCCATCCGAACTTAAAGAAGGGATCAGCTCCATATTGATATTATGCCCAGGCTTACCTGCCCACCCAGAAGGAAGGTAGAGAGACTCCCCTTTTTCAAGGGATTGAATGATCCTTTTTTGTAAGGAGTCTTTCGCTTCTTTATATTGAGCCGTTGTTTTGGATTCGGAAGCTGCTGTTACTTGGAAAACGGCAATTTCATAAGCTGTTTGAAATTTGTTTAGAAGAACATCAATCCTACCTTGGGCTTCCTCCGGAAGATGGTGTCTATTTGCCTTTAATGACTTCATAATCAATTCCAAACCATTTTTTGAAGTTATCTCGTAGTCACTTAGGCTGACTCCTAGAAAATCGGAGTTCAAAAGAACAAAAGCAAGGGACGCTTCGGCTGCTAATTTAGGATCGACTTTCGGAGTAGCGCTCTTAGGAGGGATGGGATGAGGTTGGTTTACCAATTCTTTTAATTTTTGAAAAACGGTAAAAATCGAATTAGGAACATTATCTATGGTTGCATATTTTTTTATGCAATTAACGACCTCACTTTTGGAAATATTAACCGGTTTTCCTTGTGGATCAAGATGTTTAAGTGCATTATTTGCAATGCTTTGTATGTTAAAGTAAAGCGACTTACCAGAGACAGTTAACTTTACTGCAAACTTCAATTGGTACAGTAACCAGCCAATCGCCTTGTTATAGCATCGGATATCCTCTTTTTTACCACCTTCACTCACAAACGGTGATTCCGTTTCGGTAAGCAACAACCTCCGTTCATACCAATGGGGGTGAGTATACTGAAATCCAGGTTTTTTACTAACCATAATAAAAACCTAATATTATATATAAATAAATAAAACAGATATATAAATATAATAACATTTTTATTATTTATATATACACATTATAACAAACAAAGTTAAAATCACAAAAATATAAACCATCTTAATACACTTCAACATATCGTAGGTTGTTATAAAAGAACGGCTTAAGATATTCACCAAGAAAGAAATAATGGACACGGGAATGGCCTCAAGAATCTAGCCCCGTGTGACGGAGCCTCCGGCGACGGAACGCGGGGTACACAAAGAGAGAAATCAAGCCGCGGGAGCGGCGTAAGAGCTTAGTTAATAAGTTATCAACAAGAAATATTTCCTTTGACTAAAAATATTTGATGATATTAAAAATTTTATGAATTTAAAATTAACATTAACTTATGACGATAACTATGGCACATACACAAAAGATTTGTTTTTGATTAAGCGCTCTTACGCCGCTCCCGCGGCTTGATTTCTTTCTTTGTATACCCCGCGTTCCGTCGCAGGAGGCTCCGTCACACGGGGCTAATTTCTTAGGCCACTACCGTGGCAATACCAAGAATGGTCTGATGCCTGCATCCTATCGCCAGAAATCCCTTCAAAAAAGAGGTTTGATAGCCTGCTAGAGGCTCAAGACTTCGTCACTGAGGACTTTGCTTGCAATCGTTCTGACATTTGAGAGATCAAAGGTCGGGTTTTCTCTTTGAGATCAGGTGAAAATAACCCATACATTGAAACCAACAGAGTGAAGATAGAGTTAAAGTTATCTGTTTTAAATCTTTTTCCATCAAGAAACAAGCTTCCCTTTGCCTGACAATCACTCAGATATTTACCAAAGCTCACTATTTCACCTTTATCTGCGTCAAAATTCAATCCAAGGGCAACCGCTAACTTGCCATCTTTCTGTCTGATGTTAATAAAAAAAATACCCCCAAGACTTTTAACATATAAGTTTCTTGCAGTAATGAGTTTACAGGATTTATCTTTTAAAGATTCTGATTGAATTTCAAAAGCCCCCGAAATCCATGGATAAGGCACACCTGGTCCGAAATATTCTTGAATAGCTGATGAACTTAATGCCTTTTCCTTAAGATTTTTTTTTGATTCTAAAGGACTTCTTAGATCTACTTTGAAATGAGGTAATTCAAACACATCAACCGAAGCTTCAGCTCCCGTCACCACCATCATAATACCCACCTCTAAAACTAGTTTGAAGGAATCTTAAGTGTCCTACCTGGTCGCAATGTATCAGATTCTAATTTGTTCGTCGATCGCAGCACCTCAATATCCACGTGGAACTTGCTAGCTACTTTCCATAAGCTGTCTCCCTCTTGAACGACATAAGTCGTATCGGTCTTAGTAGCACTCACCTTAGCAGCGGGCTGACTTGACGCAATCAATTTTCCAGGTCGGGGTGGTTCTGGGATGGTTTTTGCAATCGTTTTGGGGGTGGGCTTAGGGACAACTTTTGTTGGTACTGAAATTGGAGTGGCGGGAGGAGGATTAGCAACAACCACTTTGCGTGGGGGCATTGTTTGTTGATTAACTTTTGGTGTTTCCTTAACCACCACTTTGGGAGGAGGTGCAGGAATGGGAGGGGCAGAAGAAACAACTTGTTTGGGTCGTTCCATGGGTTGAGCAATGACAGCTCCTGGAACAAAGTGTGTTAACACTGTGTTGTGCTGGATTTGTGCTGGTAGTGGCTCACCTGCATATTCATAGAGTCGAGTGGACGCCATTTTCCACACCTCATCACTCCTTGGACTTTTCAATAGCGAAAGAGCAAATTGCTCATTATCTTTGCTTTTCTCATCTAGGAGTTGTAGAAGCGCCATCACCCTTTGATCATCGAGTTTTTGCGATGCAAACGCACCATCCGTCTTTAGCATTAACTGGGCAGCAGATTTAGAATGTTGCTTCACAATATAATCTAAGAGAAACGTCTGTCGACGTGCATCAGAAAGATCTTGCACTGTTTTTTGTTGCTCCATAAATGTGGAAAGCATCGGCCACGTACCATCCAATACAACATTCAATAACTCTGATTTATCAACTTGAACCTGTCCCCGACTAAATAAAAACTCAACTGCTAAGAATTCAGGGGTCATTGTAAAAGCGTCGATAAGGGTGGACTCTCGTCCATCCTGAGACTGCTTGTGGAGCATCGAAAAGAGTCCTTTACTCGTCAATGGCCATCGCTCGGTGGTTGCAAAAGTAGCAATTGCTCCATATTGATTTTCGGTGAGTCCAGGATAAACAGTCAGCTCTGCAGGTTTTCCATCGCGCAGTTTTCCGTAAATAATCGTTCGCTTCTGCTCGGGAAAACTGCTGCCAGAAAGAGCCTTATCGAGATCGAAATGATAAAAAGCCACGAGGGTTGCAAGGGCTAGATCACGTTGAGTATATCCATTTTCAACAAGTTGAGTATTTTTTAAGCGAGCGCTTAACCATTCGAGCGGCATTTTTCTGAAATAGCGAATCACATCACTATTGCTATGATCAATTGCCAATGGAGAGAGTTGTTCTTGCGAATTTGCCGGTTTTAATTCGAAATAGGGAATCGGAGGGTGTTCACGGAACATTCCATAGAGGATAATAGTCAGAAAGCAAACATTCAATATACCACTTATAATCAGAATAGTCGTCAATTTACGTATCATGCTGAAGTCGTTCTCTTAATTTAGATAATTGGTTGTGAATAGGTTTTGGAAGAAATTTCCCAAACATAGCAAGATACCGCTCCATCTCCTCTACTTCATGTAACCATTCGTTGTGATTGACTTCGAACAGCTGATCTAAATCGGCATGACTCATCGTCAACCCGGTTACATCAATTCCATCATGGGCTGGCACATATCCGATTGCCTTTTTTTCGGCTTCTCCCTTTCCCGATACACGCTCAAATACCCATTTGAGTACACGGCAATTATCGCCAAATCCTGGCCATATCCATTTCCCTTCCCCATTTTTTCGGAACCAATTGACGTAATAGATGCGAGGCAGTTTTGAGGATTCAACTGTTGTGCCCATTTTCAACCAGTGGTTAAAATAATCACCCATGTTGTATCCACAAAATGGGAGCATCGCAAAAGGATCATGGCGCAATTTTCCAATTTCACCTGCTGCAGCTGCCGTCATCTCCGACGAGACGCTCGAACCCATGAACACTCCATGTTCCCAATCAAAGGCCTCTGCCACAAGTGGAACCACCGAAGAACGCCGTCCCCCAAACAAAATAGCCGAGATTGGCACACCTGCTGGATCCTCCCAGGCTTTATCGATGACTGGACATTGTGATGCTGGGGCCGTGAAACGAGAATTTGGATGGGCCGCTTTTTCTTTTGAAGCAGGTGTCCAATCTCGACCCTGCCAATCAATTAAATGAGCCGGTGGTTGTGCTGTTAACCCTTCCCACCATACATCTCCGTCATCAGTCAGGGCGACATTAGTAAATATAGAATTCGATTCAATCGATCTCATCGCATTGGGATTGGAAATCATTGAAGTCCCCGGAGCAACTCCAAAAAAACCGGCTTCAGGATTAATTGCGCGTAAGGAACCATCGGGACTGAATTTCATCCATGCAATATCATCCCCTACTGTTTCGATCTTCCAACCAGGGAGTGTCGGAGTCAACATCGCCAAATTTGTCTTTCCACAAGCACTGGGAAAGGCTGCTGTGATATATTTTTTCTCCCCATTAGGATTGGTAATTCCTAAAATGAGCATATGCTCTGCTAACCACCCTTCATCCCTTCCCATGACCGATGCAATGCGTAATGCAAAACTTTTTTTACCTAGTAGTGCATTACCCCCATACCCACTTCCAAACGACCAGATCTCTCTTTCTTCTGGGAAATGGACAATATACTGCTCTTTGTTGCATGGCCAAGCGACATCTTTTTGTCCGGGTGACAAGGGCTTACCAACAGAATGCAAGCAAGGAACAAAAAAATCATCTGGCTTTAGCAAATCGAGTACTTGTTTCCCCATACGTGTCATGATGCGCATGTTACATACAACATAAGGTGAGTCAGTGATCTGCACCCCTATATGAGCAATATCAGATCCCAGAGGTCCCATGCTGAATGGGATCACATAGAGTGTGCGCCCCTTCATACAGCCATCAAACAGTTTGTGGAGAGTTGCCTTCATCTCGACTGGAGGGCGCCAGTTGTTTGTTGGACCTGCGTCATCTTTATTAATCGAACAGATGAATGTGCGTTCTTCCACCCTTGCAACATCAGCAGGATCTGAACGTGCTAAAAAACTATTGGGACGTTTTTCTGGATTAAGTCTAATGAATGTTCCATTCTCAACCATCTGTTGAGCTAGAAATTGGAATTCTTCTTCAGAACCATCGCACAGCCATACGGAATCGGGTTGACAAAGAGCAACGATTTGATCGACCCACGATTGCAATAGGGGATGCTTTTTGCTAATTTCTGCTGTTTTATATAACATATTTAAAGAGTGGTTTCTTGTAACTATTTAGGTGGATCGCTATAACGCAGGCCTTCAGCCTGCCTGAATTGTTTTGGACCTACCTAGGGCGTTGCCCTAGGCTATTATATTCCAGGGCTTCGCCCTGAGCTGCAATGTTTTCAGAGCGAAGCTCTGGGTTATAACAGCCTAGGGCAACGCCCTAGGTAGGTCCAAAACAATTCAGGCAGGCTGAAGGCCTGCGTTATAGTGACCTTCCATTTAAATAGTTACCTTTTTTAAAATAGGCCTTTAGAATTTTTGAATTTATCCAAGTGCTCGAGTGCCTTACCCGTACCTAGACATACAGCTAACAAGGGATTTGGAGCAATGATCACAGGTAATCCACTTTCTTTTATCAGAGCTTTATCTAATCCTTTAATCAAGGCACCACCACCAGCGATCACCATTCCGCGCTCAACTAGATCTGCAGCTAATTCTGGAGGGCATTTTTCAAGTGTGAGTTTCACACTTTCAATGATTTGCTGGATCGGCTCTGCCAAGCACTCTCTAATTTCAACGGAGTTGATTCTCTTAGTCACAGGTAACCCTGCCACCTGATCGCGCCCACGCACTTCCATCTCGAGTTCATTGCTACCCAATGAGTAAGCCGAACCAATCGTCATTTTGATTTCTTCAGCTGTACGAGGACCAATCATCAAATTGTAAGTACGGCGCATATAATTGATAATGCATTCATCGAACTCATCACCTGCAATACGAAGAGAACGGGATTCGACGATTCCACCCAATGAGATGATAGCAATCTCTGTAGTACCACCACCAATATCGATGATCATGTTTGCAGAAGGTTCATGCACAGGTAGATCGACTCCAATAGCAGCTGCCATTGGCTCTTCAATCAAAATGACCTCTTGAGCTCCAGCATGTAAAGCAGAATCTTCAACGGCACGTTTCTCCACTCCAGTAATTCCAGAAGGAACAGCGATCAAAATTTTTGGTCTGAACAGACTACGAGCAGGGGTCACACGCTTAATCAACGCTTTGAGCATCCCCTCAGCAATTTCAAAGTCGGCAATCACACCATCCTTCATAGGACGAACAGCATGGATCTT
>Ga0207012_1014_pt1 | contig 16412 bp, 12 predicted proteins | sample Alteio_BWMinCont_80_FD_153471 | JGI IMG/M metagenome (GOLD analysis project Ga0207012, IMG submission 153471) | Enriched cells from forest soil in Barre Woods Harvard Forest LTER site, Petersham, Massachusetts, United States -... | ecosystem: Environmental > Terrestrial > Soil > Temperate forest >...
ACTTTATCGCCTGAGGTGAGGGGGTGGCTTAAGTCACAAGTTTTCCCATTGATATTTGCTCCCAACGATTGATGAGGAGCATTTAAATGGAGTTTATCAGCCAAATCTTTAGCTGTGCTTCCTTCTGGAAGTTCGATGCGGGAGTTGTCTTTTAATGTGATGAACATCTGTTTTGCCTCGTGATGTATTAAATATGTGTTGGGATTGTAACCGATTTATCCATTATATGTGAATACCCGAATTTGAATAGCTGCAATAAAACAGGACACCTATATCCAGTTAGCTTAAGGTATAAAGTTGGGTTGTAGAAAATGGTTAGTTATAATAAACTTCCGAAAATCTCTAATAAATTAGGAATAAGCACGGTTTAATGATGTCTTTAGTTAGTTATCGAAAAATGCCTGAATTTCACTCTGATTTCCCCATTGATTGCACTGCTATGGCTGGGAGTAAAAAAGGAAGTAGTAAAACGCAATTGGAACGAATTGCCTACATGAATGAAGCCTGTGCTTCATCTATGACAAGTTTGTTTTTCTTATCAGACTTTTTATCTGATTCTTTAGCGTCGCAAATTCGTGAATATAGAAGCTTTTATGGGCGGTGCACATACGTTAGACCGAATATAATTCGAAAGCCATTGGAGTTAGCCTGTCAAGAAACTTGTGAATGTTTGATAAAAACAATATCAGATACGGTTGATCGTACAATTAATCACGTGGACTACAGTGGATTGGTTGATTATTTCAAATTCCTGCAGGCTATCGAAAAAAGAGAGTTTTCAAGTGATTGGAAGCTCGATTTCAATAAAGATGGAACTGGTACGGCCTGTGTTGGAATGAGCCATGCTATCGTAGATAGCTTGAAAAAGGAACATGGGATCGAAGGGACCTTAGTCTTTCAAAGGATTGATAGTCGACATGCCTTTGATCATGCCGCTGTGATGGTCAAATGTTCTGATGGAGTCGTTTTGATCGACCCGAGTTCTGATCCATCAAATCGTCTATTTTCAATACCATTTGAAGAAATGACAAAATTTAAAAATTTCTTTGCGCAAGCTGTGGGGGATGAATCAGGTGTTGTATTAAGAGGTAAGTATCACGAAAGAAAGGTTGAGCGCTCTGACCCTTATGAAAAGGATGAGTCCTTCGAATATTGCCAGGCAGGTGATGGTGGACATTCTGTCATGATGTACTACATGTCGAGTCACGTGTTTTCAAAACCTGTTGCGATTGTGACCTACGATCCTCAAACAGGGAAGCCCATTAAAGCGATTAAAGTTTTTTTTGACCGACAAATCATTATTCTTAAAGATTTTGAAAAAAATGTCGATGGTAGCAAGAAACGAGAAATAGTTATTCCTTTTAAAAAGCTTATGGAACAAAAGTCGGTATTAGATGAATTCATGCAAACCGGTTTTAAAAGTAGTTCTGATGTCGTGTATGAGCACATTTCTACGATTGCCTCATCGATTGATTTAGTAAGAGAAATTTTTTCAAGAATTCTCTATACCAAACCTTGGGAGCTGAATTGAATAAACTATAGAAACAGAGGAGCACAGAGAGAAAGGTTCAGTCTACAAAAACTTCTCTTACTTTTTTTCGAACGAGATTCTGATCTGTTTTAGATAAGGTTCCCAAATGACCAAGAATTAGCCTGTGATCCAGCGTAAAAATTTTAAAACGCACGATGGATGCGACAGGTAAACCCGCCTCAGTAAAGTGGTCGATGATGACATCAGAGGACCAAAAATCGTGCTTTGGTTTTAAAGAGGTGATCATGGCCATGATACTGGAACTTATCTTTGCATCAAGAGATATGGCAGATGAGAGGATTAAAGCTGGTCTTATTTTCTTTACAGGGCCATCTATAAAAGGAAATGGTATTTTTACAATATCGAAGCGTTTATAAGTTTCTATAGGCTTTTTCATCTTCTTCTGATTCCCATTCATTTAATGTTGAGTTAAGAGCTTGGAGGTAGTCTAAATCTAGGGAGGTTGTTTTCTTTAACACAACGGTATTATTAGGCAACACCTCATACATGACAGTGTCACCGCTATGAAGGTGCAGACATTCACGAATTTCCTTAGGTATAGTTGCTTGGTATTTCGATGTTAAACGGGCCGTAAATTTAGATCGAGATGGTTTTAGAATTTTTTTTGTTTTTATTGTCATGGTATTACCTCTACTACATTCATACTGTAATACTATATTACTTTTTTGTCTAGAGAAATCATTAATTCTATAATTTTCCTTCTTTGTGCTCCTCTGTCTCGACTTTTAAAGCCATACATGCTATGATCGTCCTTTCAATTTAATTGGGGAATTTAATGATTAAGTATTGTGAGTCGATCTATAAAACGGCACGTTGGAAAACGAGAGAAGTTCTTGTTGGAAATGTGGGTGTGGGTGGTGCCAATCCTGTTAGAATTCAATCGATGACTACTTCGAGCACGCGAGATGTTGAGGCAACCATTGAGCAGATTATGCGTTTGGCAGATTCTGGTTGTGAGATTGCCCGTGTGACAGTTCAGGGGATCAAGGAAGCAGATGCGTGTGAGGGAATAAAGAATGGACTGCTCCAGCGAGGTTATACAATACCATTGGTTGCTGATATCCATTTCTACCCCCCTGCTGCAATGCGTGTTGTTGATTTTGTCGATAAGGTACGTGTCAACCCAGGTAATTTTGTCGACAAAAGAGCTTCGTTTAAAACGATTGAATACGATGATGACTCCTATGCCAAAGAGATCGAAAAAATTGAAGAAAAATTCACTCCGCTTGTGGAGAAGTGCAAACGATTGAAAAGGGCGATGCGTATTGGTACAAACCACGGATCGCTTTCTGATCGGATCATGAACCGTTATGGAGATACTCCACAAGGGATGATTGAATCAGCACTCGAGTTCGCTAGGATTTGTCGTCAGAATGACTATCACGATTTTATGTTTTCTATGAAGTCTTCCAACCCTCAAGTGATGATTCAAGCCTACCGTCTCCTCGTAGCTGAGATGATGAAACTCGGTTGGGACTACCCTCTGCATCTGGGTGTGACTGAAGCAGGTGAAGGTGAAGACGGACGGATTAAATCGGCAATGGGGATCGGAACGTTGCTTTTAGATGGGATAGGAGATACGATTCGCGTTTCTCTAACAGAAGATGCATGGAAAGAGATTGATCCATGTAAACGGCTAATCGCTTTTGCAAGTGAATATGAAGGACAAAATTATCCTGCTTTTGAAGAAAATCACCGTCATATTGAAACAATAGTACGACGTCAGGTGAGTTTTCCAAAAACACTCTCTCTCCATCGCGATGGATCAGTTGTTGTCGGCATTCAACCAAAAGATATAAAAAACCTCGAAACAGAACAATTTTATAAAAATTTAGGTTGTTATGACGAAGTGTCGAAACAACCAAAACTCAAGGTGTCGAGCGCAGACTGTGTGGTTGTGTCTCAAAGTCCGGTAGAGGAGCACACAAATAAAATTTTGAATGCGCTTAAGACAATAGGGATAAGTATATTATCCTCAAATCCAAATGATGGAGAACTCCCCCTGCTTTCCCTGAAGCAAGCCAAAGCAGCAAAGAATAATCAATCGAAACTTGAGAAATTTACTATTACCCTTTCACAGAAAGCTCCGATTGCTGTTATTGTTAAAGATGATTTGCCTTTGGATTGGGCTCTTATCAAGGAGATTGAACCCTCTGTGATCTTTCTCGCTCCTACCACAAACCGACTTCATTACTGCCGCCAGTTTTTTGATTGGCTTCAAACAAACAAAATCACAACACCCGTTATTCTTAATTTTAGCTATTCGTGTTCGAAGGATGATCTAATTATTCGCGCTGCAGCTGAGTGTGGATCATTGTTTTGTGACGGACTTGGTGATGGAATTTGGATTGATGCCCCTTATGAAACTGATTTCATTCGCAATTTGAGCTTCAATATTCTCCAAGCAGCCAGAATGAGAAGTTCCAAGACAGACTTTATTTCCTGTCCAAGTTGCGGAAGAACACTGTTTGATCTTCAAGATGTGTCAAAACGCATTCGTGAACGTACTTCCCATCTTCCCGGTGTTAAAATTGCCATTATGGGTTGCATTGTCAATGGACCAGGTGAAATGGCGGATGCTGATTTTGGTTATGTGGGGTCAAAGCCAGGTATGATTGATTTGTATGTGGGTAAGGAATGTGTTGAAAAGGACATTAGCTTTGCAGATGCAGATGATCGCTTGATTGAGTTGATTAAGAAGCATGGGCGTTGGGTGGAGCAGCCAGTAGTGGTTGCCCCAGTGTAGAGAGGTAGCTGTTATTAAGGCAATTCATCGCAAAGGCGCAAAGATACGCAAAGATTCGCAAAGAAGGCAAACGAATTCAACACAAAGACACGAAGAGAATGAGAGCTAATTTGTGCTTTATTTTAATTGCTTAGCTTGCTTTATATTTTCACTATTTAACAAGGCTTTGAAAAGAGCATAAAACTTTGTACCTTTGTGTTGAATTGCCTTCTTTGCGCATCTTTGCGCCTTTGCGATGAATTGCCTTCTTTGTGTTGAATTGTTTTCGTTTTTAGGAGAGGGATATGGACAGAGATGAAATAGAAGCATTTGTTATTCTGGCATCGATCCCTCAGCTAGGAGCAATGAAAATCCGTTATCTAGTGGATCATTTTGGTTCTGCTGTAGAAGCGCTTAACACTCCCCCAGCTGAAATTGCCTTGTTACCTGGGTTTGAGCGCATTTCACAACAGTGGCAATCGTGGCAAAATGATCGATCGTGGCAAAATGAGCTTGTCGCGATTGAAAAATATGGAGTGCAGCTCATTCCTTTTACTTCCCCACAATTTCCTAAATCGCTTTTGGAGATTCCTGATCCCCCTGCTCTTCTTTATGTACAGGGAATCTTGAAACCTCAAGATCAACGCAGCATTGCTGTTGTGGGGACTCGTAATGCGAGTATTTATGGCAATGAGATGGCTGAGAGTATCAGTCGCGATTTAGCTGCTAATGGATTTACTGTTGTCAGTGGTTTGGCCCGTGGGGTTGATACTGCAGCTCACCGAGGGGCATTGGAAAGGGGACGCACCCTTGCGGTGATCGGTTCTGGTCTTACCAAAATTTATCCTCCTGAAAATAGAGCTCTTGCTGAGAAAATTAGTGCAAATGGCGCGTTAATTACTGAATTTTCCATGTTTACCCCTCCCGATCGACAGAATTTTCCTCAACGCAATCGAATTGTAAGTGGGATGACAATGGGAACTGTATTGATAGAGGCCCCTGTTAAAAGTGGAGCGATGATTACCATGCAAAAAGCGATATCACATAAGAAAAAGTTATTTGCATTGCCTGGAAGGGTCGATAGCGACGGATTTCGGGGAAATCATTCACTCATTAAAAATGGAGAGGCGCATTTAATTGAAAACGCGGGCGATATCATCGCACATTTTCAAGAATTATTTTTAATCTCTGCTGTTTCACAAAAAAAACATTTTCAACTAGATTCGGAAGAACAGCGACTTTTTCAACTAATGCCAAATGAAGAAATTGGGATTGACACGCTAGCCTTGCAAACATCCATCCCCATACAACATATAAATAGAATTTTAATGAGTCTAGTACTTAAACAAGCAATAAAAGAGTTTCCTGGTAAGATTTATAAGAAATTAGCTGCAAGAAACTGAGGAATCAGTCATTATAATGATAAACATAGTACAAAGTCGAGTTAAATCGTTATATTTTGTGAGGAGAGAAGGGGTTAAATGAGTAAAGCAAAAAAATCGTTAATTATTGTCGAGTCTCCTGCGAAAATCAAGACTTTGAGAAAATTTCTTGGTCCAGACTTCCTATTCGAGTCTTCAGTCGGACATATTCGCGACTTACCCCAGAAGGAATTTGGCATTGATGTCGAGAATGATTTTACTCCAAAATATGTGACGATGCCTGATAAAGAACAGGTGATTGCTAAGCTCATTAGTGCAGCAAAGCAGTGCGACACAGTCTATCTCTCTCCTGACCCTGACCGAGAAGGAGAAGCGATTGCCTGGCATATTAGTGAAATCCTCCCACCAAAAACGAATATTAAACGCGTCTCTTTTAATGCGATTACTAAGGATGCCGTCTTAAAAGGACTTGCCAATCCACATGAAATTGATATGGCGCTCGTCAATGCGCAGCAGGCAAGACGATTGCTTGATCGTATTGTAGGATACAAAATTTCCCCTATCCTTAATCGGAGAATTCAGCGAGGCAAGGATGGGTCTGTTTCCGCAGGTAGGGTGCAATCTGTTGCGCTTAAACTTGTGGTTGACCGCGAGAAAGAAATTGAAGCCTTTAAACCTGTTGAATACTGGAATCTCGCCGCCATTTTAAAAACATCCAATGAAGATCGCTCATTCACTGCCGCTCTTTATAGTGTGGATGGAAGACGCATTGAGAAGGAACTGACTGATGGTAAGGATAGTGAGATTATTGGGAATAAGGAAAGTGCAGATCGTATCCATAAACGGATGCAGATAAAGCCTTATACTGTCTTATCGATTGAGAAAAAGGAAAAACGACGCAATCCTGTTGCTCCATTTATTACTTCAACGCTACAACAGGAAGCAAGCCGTCATTATGGATTCTCATCTGCTAGAACGATGAGCATTGCACAAGATCTTTATGAAGGAATCGATTTAGGAAATGATGGACCTGAAGGTCTCATCACCTATATGCGTACTGACTCCGTTCGGATTGCTCCAGAAGCCATCGAAGAAGCGCGCGCGTTTATCACGACGACCTATGGAAATGATTTCTTACCTCCTCAACCAAAAATTTACCAGACTAAGAAAAGTGCGCAGGATGCTCACGAAGCCATCCGCCCAGCCTCATTGATGCACCCACCTGAAACAATACAGCACGCTCTGACACGCGAACAATTCATGCTTTATCAACTCATTTGGCGCCGTTTTCTCGCTTCACAAATGATGCCTGCAGTTTATGATACTGTATCGGCTGACATTTCGGGTGGGGAGAAAGGGATTGTTGTTCGAGCAACAGGATCACAAATTAAGTTTCAAGGTTTCTTGATTGTCTATGAAGAGAGAAATGATGAAGATAATAAGGACGATGAAAACCGCATCTTGCCTAATTTAGAAGAAGGGATGCAGCTCAATCTCCTAGATATTACAGCTGATCAATCCTTTACCCGCCCCCCTCCTCGCTTTACTGAAGCCTCGTTGGTCAAAGAACTTGAGAAATCTGGTATTGGACGTCCATCTACATATGCAAGTATTATGAATAAAATTCAGAGTCGTGATTATACAACGAAGGAAGCTGGTCGACTTAAACCCACCGAGCTAGGGTGTGTGATTGCCCTTCTATTAGAGAATAATTTCCAGATTATCATGAATATTGGCTTTACTGCTGCTATGGAAGATGATTTGGAATTAGTTGCAGAGAATAAAAAAGATTGGAGAGGATTGCTTAGTGATTTCTGGACAAAATTCATTCCTACGGTAGAGGTTGCTGAAAAAGAGGGATTTGTTCCGAAAATTTTGACTGATTTAGATTGTCCGACTTGTGGATCAAAACTCCAGAAAGTTTGGTTCAAATCGAAATATTTTTATGGGTGTTCTCGCTATCCTGAGTGTACTTTTTCAGCTCCAATTGAACAGTTAGAATTTAATAAGGATGACTATGCAGAAGATTTCGATTGGAATCAGAAATGTCCGCGCTGTTCGGGTGAGATGAAGCTTCGTCATGGACGATTTGGTGCCTTCTTGGGATGTCTTACTTATCCTAATTGTAAAGGTATCGTCAACATTCCTAAAAAAGGTGAAGTGTCGATTCCTGCCGAAGATATGCCGACTTGTCCGGCTGTTGGCTGTACTGGGTCGATGACAGCGAGAAAATCCCGTTTTGGTAAAACGTTCTATTCGTGTTCTACTTTCCCAGAATGTGATGTGATCGTTAATGACCTCGAACAGTTGTCCACCAAATATCCGAATCATCCTCGTACTGCCTATGTGAAAGCGCCTAAAAAGGGACGAGGCGGTAAGGCTAAGGCCGCAAGTGAAAAGGCTCCTAAAGCGACAAAAGAGAAAAAGACCACTGCTAAGGCTGGTGCAAAAAAAGCCGCGCCGAAAGCCGCTGTGAAGAAGGAAACAAAGAAACGTGTCATGCCACCCTCAAAATTAACTCATGAGCTTGCCGATGTCGTGGGTGGTAATAGCCTAACGCGTGGTGATGTCATGAAAAAGGTATGGGATTATATCCGTGCTCATAGCCTCCAGGATAGCGTTAATAAACGTTTAATTCGTCCGGATGCCAAATTGGGTAAGGTACTGGGATCGACAGAACCTGTTGATATGTTTAAGATGACCGGATTATTGAGTAAACACATTAGTAAAGAATAAGAACAATAGAGTGGGGTAGATGAGAAGGAAATAGCGAAATAGCAACATCGTTCCTCTGGGTAATTTTGGAGTGCGGTGACTTGTCACCGCTCTGTTTAGCTCGACTTGTCGAGCGTATATACTACCAGAAACTGTTCAACACCATGTGTAGACAAGATTTGGTTGCTCATACGCTCGACAAGTCGAGCTAAACAAAGCGGTGACAAGTCACCGCACTCCAAAATAAGGCGATCCTGTTCATCTTGTTATTTCCCATCTATCCTTACCTTTGATCACACAAAAGATGGAATTATGAAGAAACCGCTCCTAACATTACCCCTTTCATTTTTATTTATTGGCTTACTATTTTGCACATCGTGCTCTGCACCTTATTGTGAATATGATGTGATGGGTGCTGATGAATTTGTGATTGATTCGTATAAGATTCGGCAAGGAAAATTTGCTATTCTCGAGATGGAAGGGATTGAAGTTGAAGAGTTGCCTGAAGATGCGATGTTGGAATATAAGGATATGATCGCTGAAGATGATATTCTGAATATTGTGATCTATCATCCCAAGCGAAAAGACTTGATGGAATCTTTTAGATTTATCAATACCTCCGTTGGTGGATTTCGTGTTTTGAAGGGCGAGGTCGACCTTCCCGATATCTCTTCTGTATATGTTGAAGGGCTTACTTTAGATGAAGCGCGCCTTCGTTTACAGCAGAAATTCCGAGAACAGATCCAAGATGTTGAAGTTTTTGTCACGTACCAAGATCGTTTAAGTCGTAAAGTTGAATTGACTGGAATGGTGGCACACGCAACGGTTCCTGTAGATGGCAAAATTCGTTTATACGAAGTGATTGCAAACGCTCATATCCCCACAGATGCCAATTTATTTATGAGTTATGTGATGCGTGATGGGTGCTCGCTTGCTGTTGATCTTCATCAGCTGATTAATGAAGGCGATATGTGTCAGAATATCGTGATGCGTGGGGGCGATAAAATTTTTATCGCAAATAAAGCAGATAGTAGTGTGATGGTGATGGGAGAGGTTAATTTTGCCAAGCCCGTCCATCTGCCTTATGGATATATGTCTTTGCGAGAAGCGCTCGTCAATGCGGGTGGTATTCCTTTTACGGGTGATAAACACCACATTCAAGTCATTCGAGGAAATCTTCAGTGTCCAAAAATTTACGTACTGGCATGGGAGCATATCATCCATTTGCCTAACGATAGCCTTTTGTTGATGCCTGGAGATACAGTCTACGTTACCGCAACACCTATTACTGAGTGGAACCGATTTATTTCACAGCTACTACCTAGCGCTCAAGCCTTCCAGACAGGTTGGGGCATCTACGACGTAGTCAATATTAACTAATTATGAAACCGTATATTCGCTTAAGTGATTACAGGGAGCTCGTTCGACCAGCGAGCCCTATATTTGCATTTGTTGTTCCTTGGTTATTTGTGCTTATCTTTCTGCAAATCCCGCTTTGTGGGATCATCAAGCCTGTTTATTCTTCATTCTATTGGATCATTCTTGGGAACATGGTGACTAGCCTCTTAGTTGCAGTCGTCACCCAGACAGTTTTCCCTCAGAAATTAGAATCAACATCAACCCAATTTCATGGCATTGGGATTTCAGGAGCGTTGAAGCAAGCTACTTATGGACTTATTGCCATCTATTTTATAATACAGGTGATACAGACAGTCTATTTTCAAGGGATTCCCCTTTTATGGTTAATTTCTGGGAGTCAAAAAACGTATTTTGATTATGGCTTCAGCTCTCTCAATGGGTTATTGAATGCCATTTATTTGTTATCTACAACGATTATGTTTCTAATTTGTTTAAAGGAGAGAGGAAGGGGGCAATACCTGATCATGATCGCCATGTTTGCAATGCCAATTATTTTGGTGAGTCGGCAGTTGTTGATGTCTGCCTCTCTGCAGATTATTTGTTGTCTCCTTCTGTACAATCCTAAAATGATCAAAAAGGTTGCAATTGCAATGGTTGGACTACTTTGTATGTTTGTAGTGGTGGGGAATATACGTACCGGAATCACTCATCTTGCAGCTATTTTGGAGCCAAACGATTATATTCCCACTTCGTTGTATTCATTGCTTTGGATTTATGCCTATGCTGTAACACCTTTCAATAATATCAATGTGGCGATGGATGCGATTACCCCACTTGGATTTCCCTATTATGAAATCTCGAGTTTATTGCCTACTATATTTCGTTCCACGTGGTTATTGGGTGACTGGGCTGACACGGGGTTTTCATTGGTGCATGATGAAATGAATGTTTCTAGCTTTTACTTGTCCCCACTTTTGGATTTTGGTTCAATCTATGCTTTTTGTTTTATGGTTGGATTTCAAATACTACTTTTTTTATCATATCGTCGAGCGAAGAGAACAAAATCTTGGATAGACATCGTTGAGTATGCGGTGTTATATATGGTGATGGTTTTATCAATTTTCTCTAATCTGCTTTTGTTTTTACCAGTAGTTGCTCAACTTGCAATTATAGAAATTTGTAAATGGCGTATTCGACGCAGACGAGAAATTATTGTGATTGGTCGAGACAGTTTATAAGAAAATAAGGATTTACTATGTCAACTCCTGAGGATCGTAATTTGATCCCATTATCTAGTGTTATGCAAGTCATCAGAAAGAATCGGAAGAAGATCCTGTTGTGTATGCTTGTCTGTGCTTGTTTCGCATTTTTCTACCGGGCTACCCGACCAACGGTGTATAAGTCTGAAGGGACGTTCAAGGATAAAGGAAAAAATTCAGAAGGGCTTTCAAGATCTATTTCAACAGTACTATTTTTGAAAGACCCTGCTGAAAGTGAAGCGATGACTTTGATGAGATCTCGTATGCTTGTTGAGCGACTGGTTCTTGAGAATGGGATGCAAGCTCAAATCGTTTTGGTGCAACGAGATCCTTTTCAGATGTTGCGACGGATTCGAGATAATGTTCTCGTCGAGTATGCTGTTCTTAGAAATCATCGAATTCCGAGTCTTTCAGAGCATTCTGAAGGGGTGCGGGCCAATCACGTTGTTTATAAGGGTGAAATCCCTCTTCATTTACAGTTGACCGTCAATGCAGACAATAGTTTTTCTCTTTTTGATGGGAATGGGAAAATTGGAGATGGAATATTTGGTGTTCCTTATGTAACAGAGAATTTCTCGGTTAATTTCATTCATGTGGGTGAATCAGACCAAAGAATTGGTGATGAGTATTTAGTGGCATTAATGCCCTTAGGAACAGTTGCAAATGATGTGATGGAGCAGTTTAATATTGAATTCAGTCTGAAGGATAAAGGGTTAGTGAAAATTGCCTATCTACACCCAGATCGACATTTATCTAGTCAGCACATCAAGGATTTTATTCGTATCTATTTGGATTACCTGATTAAGGAACATCAAGATTTTGTCGATTTACAAATGAGTTATCTACAGCGACGTCAAAATCATTTGAATGAGCAAATCGAAAATGATTTGCAAGCATATGCTAAAACATTGACTTCAGACCTCTCTTCAACCGGGTTTACGACGTCCTCTAAAGCATTACAATTTTTAGCAGAAAATCAACAGAAGCTTAAGCAAAAGCTTTTGGGGGTGGAGATGGATATTCAACGTCTAGAGAATATCCCTCGTGAAGAGATCACCGATTATGAAAAATTTGTATTTATTCCTGCTTGTTCGGGAATTAATAAATTTGTGCATGAAAGGCATGCTCTTAAAAAACAGGCAGATTCTATTGGTTTAGCTCTAATGCGCAGTTCTAAACAAAAATTGGATTCTCAAGCGGTTATTCCAAGTGAATTCGTGGGGATTAATTTGAGTACTGCACAGGAGATTTACATTGGCTATAATAAGGAACTCAATCAAGTTGAATCAGAAGTGATCCACGAGCGCTTTATCATTCGGCAATTGAATGAGCCTAGTTTTGAAATTAGCTCCTTGAGTTCTACTTTGAAAGATCCTGTCAGCACTGAAATTATCGCCCAGACCAGTCGGCTCACTCTTTCTTTGAAGGACAGTGAAAACCTCAGTATGCGAGAACAAGATCGAATTAGAGATGATCTTGCAAAACAAAAAACTTTTTTGAAAAACCATTTGGAGCAAAATATTGCCCTTCTAGAGCTTCAAAAAGAGTATCTGCAAGGTAAGATAAACGCATTACAATCAGTCAATTGGACACTAACAAATGAGCAGATGACAATTTTGGAAAGTCAGATTAAACAACACATTTTCCATGCTACTGAGGGTTTAAAAGATGAGCAGAAAATTCTCAAGCAACATCTGTCTGAATTAAAAATTGATATGACGAAATTCCCTCAAAAGTGGGTAGCAGAGCGATTGATCGAACAGAAGATGACAGCTAATCATCACCTCATGGAAGAGATGGTTAAGTTGGTTGAAACGAAAAATGTGAATGACAACCTCGAGATCGTGAAATCGACCCCTATCGATATGCCTATCACACCGATCCATCCTAAGCCCCCTTATTTGTTGTTGTATTCAGTACTTGGAGCTATTTTAGGGGCTATTTTTAGCATATCTTGGTTTGTCTTAAGAACGATTAAGACTGGGATAGAGACATCTCCTGATGCCCTAAAACTTATTGGACAGCATGTTTCTGGTACTATTTCTAGCGAGTTATATTTATCAGGTTCACAGAAGCCTGCTTTAGATTCTGATTTGGAGGCTTTAAGACGACTTCTTTCATATATTTCTAATGTGCATGATCATGTGTGTATCGCTCCAGATCACTTTCTTAGACAATCATTATTGGTACTGAAAAATCATGGTCCAAATTATGTGGATCAGCTTGCTGGATTAATGGTGAAGAAAGGAATGAAAGTGTTGCTTATGAATTTGTGCTTCGATCAAGTTCAAGAAGAAAATAAGTCTGGTAAAATTGGTCTCTTAGACTTTTTAGAAGGGCGAGTTAAGGATATTGAGATTATCCACACTCCACAATATGATAAAATATTGTCTGGAGGCGTCTGTCGACATGCAAATGAGTTGTTGAGCTCTCGACGTTTTGTAGAGCTTGTCGACCGATTAAATAAAAACTATGATTGGATAATTGCCTATAGCAATGCACCGCTTGAGGGCGCAGAAGCGCAGGATCTTCTCGATATATTTCATAATGTGGCTGTCAGTGTGCATGAAGAGACATTATCTCAACTGCAAGGGTGCGTTGCAAGAGCTTCCCAACCAGGTGTCAAAATGTCCTTCCTGTTTTTCTAAGGACTTCTTACATGTTTAAAATAAATGTGAGCCTGTTCTTTGATTCGTCCCCATAAGTGAGGCAAGTTTGTAGCTAACTCACTGTTTCATCCGTTATCGTTATCGCTATTGATGGGAATAGTGTGATTAAGTTCTGCGCTTCGATGCTATCGAGGTTGACTCGACTATATACAAGGATGCGGTCATAGTGATTTTGCCAACGATCAAAAGCTCCTTGAATCGTGTTGTTCCGATTGGAAGCATGAATTTATTAGCAATTGCTATCAAACCAAGATTAAGGAGCGGATAGATACATATAAAGGTATGTGATGACAACGAAAGCCCAACCAGAAAATGTCCAGGATTTGCAAAGAAAATTAAAAAGAGGATCTATTTTCTTCACTGCTCTATACAGTATTTTATTCATTCCTTTTATTGGGTATGCCTTTCTTTCTCCATTTGTGTTTCATAGCCCAAGAACTACTGTGATTAGAGATTTTGCATTTGTTTTGTTAGCGTGGCTGCTTCCTTTGAGCATACCTGTTAGCATTTTTCGAATGTGGGCCAATTACAATCAAAGGAGATACCATCGTATTCGTGTTTTTTGGGCTTTACCGATTCTTGCTGTTGCTGGTTTTATTCTTATAGATATACTTCTTGATTTCTTTGCTTCTTATCTTGAAGCACTGTTTTAACGGTCAACCGCGGTGCAATGAAAAAAAATTGCCAATAAAATCCGGTAATCAAAGGGGTCAGGCCTGCAATTCTGCAATTTGTTGAGCCCTGCGTAAGGATAGATTATGCATAATTTTTGATAAGGGGCATCTGCTGCTTGAATCAAAAGATAAATGTGATTTCATGGAAATTGCAGAATTGCAGGCCTGACCCCTTACATACCTGGAAATCGAATAAAAGCACTTAAAGCTCTGACATCAATTCTTACGGATCCACAAAATGGGGTTGTGCAATACAAGGTTTATTCTGGCTCAACTAAAGAGGATTTAGAGAAATGGTTTAACGATGCTCCGCAGGGTCCAGGTGGACAGCAAGGAAAGGAAATTACTTTATATCTTGTGGATGAGCAACAGATTCAAAAAGCAATAGATGCTCGTGTACCACAAAAAGATATCGAAGTGGCCCGAAAATTTATTAAGTCTCCTAAACAAATTGCAGAGTTAATTACAACGTGTCTTACCGCTCTAAATGAAGCAGGTATCGAAGGTCTTGGCTATTTGCAGAACACGTCGGATAAATATCTGGATGAGAGCAGATCGGTGGGTATAAGGGATGACCGTAAGGCTGATGGGACTTTAGATGACTTTGCCCATGTGGGTGAACACGCCTATGGAAACTATGTAAATGGAGTACCCCAATGGGATGATCCTTCTGATAAGGTAATTGAACACCTAAAACATTGATATACATTCACATAAATTTCTGAAAAACTCCTCCTAACAACGAAATCACTTGACATTTCCAATGTGTTGCGACAAAATAAATATGAAAATGTCACAAGTTGAGGAATTTATGCCTTATACTCCTAAATTTAATATTACTAACAACATCACAGCTGCTCTTGTAAAAATTGAGCGTACACGAGGGTTTTTAGAAGCTGCACGGCTATCTGACGAATGGATTGCAAAGATGCAGGCTAAGACTTTAATTTTAGAGGCTCACTACACGACCCATATCGAAGGCACTCACTTAACTCTAGATCAATCTGAACAGCTTTTGACAGGTCATAAAATAGAGAATGCAGATCCAGAAGATGTTCGAGAGCTTTTGAATTATAAAAAAGCTTTTGATTTGGTTGCAGATTATCTAGGCAGCGGAGAACCAATAAGAGAAGGACTAATTCGCGAAATTCATAAAAGGCTTGTTGAAGGTGTTCGAGGGAATTCTGCAACTCCTGGCGAATATAGAAGGATACAAAATTATGTGGCTAATTCCAAAACAAAGGAAATTATTTACACACCTCCCCCTGCCTTTCAAGTCCCTCTCATGATGTCAGAGTTAGTAGAGTGGCTTAAATTGGAAGAAGAAATTAATCCCGTGCTTGTTGCTGGGATAGCTCAATTCCAGCTTGTTCATATTCATCCTTTTTTAGATGGCAATGGTCGATCAGCACGTTTGCTTTCGACACTCTATCTTTACAAAACAGGTTATGATTTTAAGCGTCTTTTTACGATCAGCGAGTATTACGATAGGGATCGTTCTAATTACTATATGGCGATTCAGTCAGTACGCGAAAATAATATGGATATGACAACATGGTTAGAATATTTTGTTAATGGTTTAGCGACTCAGTTGCAAGAAGTGCAAAATCGTGGGCAACAAGTGATGAAATTAGATGTTCTTACCATACAACATAATCTTTCTAATAGAGAGAAAGAGGCTATTGAAAAGGCGTTAGATCAAAATGGTCTGTCCATTAAAGAATTTCAGCTCCTTTTTCCTGAGACAAGTAAAAGAACTCTCCAGCGAGAATTAAAGCATTTGCTTGAGCTAGGACTTTTAAAAGTAGAAGGCGCCACAAATGATCGTCGTTATTTGGTTAACTTGTGACAAATTCATGTCGCAACTTATGACAAACTTATGACACAGCTTGTGACAAAATCATATAAAATAGCCAAAATACAATTGTAGTAAGATTGAACACCTAAAAAATTGATATACCTTCACATATAAAAATCAAAGGGGTCAGGCCTGCAATTCTGCAATTTGTTGAGCCCTGCGTAAGGATAGATTATGCATAATTTTTGATAAGGGGGCATCTGCTGCTTGAATCAAAAG
>Ga0207012_1114_pt1 | contig 16276 bp, 11 predicted proteins | sample Alteio_BWMinCont_80_FD_153471 | JGI IMG/M metagenome (GOLD analysis project Ga0207012, IMG submission 153471) | Enriched cells from forest soil in Barre Woods Harvard Forest LTER site, Petersham, Massachusetts, United States -... | ecosystem: Environmental > Terrestrial > Soil > Temperate forest >...
CAGGGCTGTTTGTTTCACGGCGGCAAAGTCGTCATAAGCTCCAGGAGCAAGCCTGAAGACATGTGTGCGCTGATCCAAAAACATCGGGTCACCCACCTGAAGGTTGTTCCAGCGCTTCTGATTCGGCTGCTGAACGACCCTGCGTTGACGCACCATGATCTGTCCTCGCTGAAGGTTATTCAGAGTGGCGGCCAGTGCTTGCAGCCAGAGACGCGGCTGTTGGCGAATAAGCTCATTCCGAGCGCTTTTGTCCAGGAAAACTTTGGCATGTCCGAAGGGCTGTTAATGTTCGTCCGGCTCGACGACCCCGAAAATGTATGCCTGGAGACCGTAGGCCGTCCAATTTGCCCAGATGATGAAGTGCGCATTCTCGATGATGACGGCAACGATCTGCCGGTTGGGGAAGTGGGCGAACTCTGCTGCCGAGGTCCATACACGCTACGCGGCTACTTTGGAGTTCCCGAGTACAACGCTTGGGTGTTCACCGCGAAATGCCCAATGATCGCTTCTACCGGTCGGGAGATCTCATGCGGCAGCATGTTTCAGGCAACTACATCGTCGAGGGCCGAAAGAAGGACTTGATCAACCGGGGCGGAGAAAAGATCAGCGCCGAAGAGATCGAGAACCTCATTCTGTCACATCCTTCCGTAAAGAACGTTGCTTGCATCCCAATTCCAGACCCGGATCTCGGTGAGCGCATGTGTGCCTGCGTCCTGCTGCGCGACGGAGCAAGCTTAAGCTTTGATGAATTAAAGACCTTTCTGATGGGAAGAGAAATTGCCAAATATAAACTTCCCGAGCGCCTGGAAGTTTTGGCGGACTTCCCCCTGTCAACTTTTGGAAAGGTTTCCAAGAAGAAACTGGCAGGGATGATTTCCCAAAAGATGGCCAATGAAACGCACGTAAGCGGCACGTACAGGTAAGGTCTCGTTGCTGCCGTGTAGACTGACGCCCCATGAGAATCATTGACGTTCATTGCTATCCGAACACCAAGGAATGGATTGCCTGCCAGCAGCCTTATGTCGACGCGCTGGCCAAGTATTGGAATCGGACGTGGGCAGCCAAAGAGGAGCACGAGGTCATCAAGGACTTTGCCGATGCCGGGGTCGAAGCGCTTCTGGTGGCTCTCGATCTCGAAACCACGGTCGGCACGCCCCCCTGCTCGAACGACTATGTGTCGGCAATGCAAAAACGTCACCCCGACCGCATTATCCAGGCATGGGCCTCGGTTGATCCTTTCAAAGGCCAACAAGCCATCGGTGAGGCTACGCACGCCATCCAGGAACTGCACATGCTGGGGTTCCACTTCCATCCGATCATTGGGCATTTCGCGGTGAATGACCGGCGCATTTACCCGCTGTTTGAAGTCATCAACGAATTGAATGTGCCGGTGCTGATTGATGTTGGGACAACTGGCATGGGAGCCGGTATGCCGGGCGGCATGGGCGCAAAGCTCCGGCACGCTCACCCGTCTGCTATCGATGAGCTTGCCGCCGACTTTCCGAACCTGACGATTGTCGCCGCGCACCCGGGTTGGCCCTGGGTGGACGAGATGACCGCCGTCGCGTTGCACAAAGGGAACGTTTTCTGGGAAGTGTCGGGCTGGGCGCCGAAATATTTTCCGCCGCAGTTGAAGACCGACATCCGCGGACGGCTAAAAGACAAAATCATGTTCGGCAGCGACTATCCAAGCATTCCTCATGCGCGCTTGTTGCGGGAATGGGGCGAACTCGGTTACGCGGACGAGGTCATGGAGCGGGTGTTCCATGGGAATGCGGAGCGGGTGCTTGGACTTTGAGTCATGTCAGCAAAACCGAGACGGAGCTTGCTACGTCTCAGGCTACTGCTGCAGTCGTCGCTTTGGCGTTGCATTCAAGTGGTGAGCTTGAAAACTACGATTGCGAGAGAAGCCTTACAGCTTCAGCAGTCGCGCCGCGTTGCCGCCTAGAATCATCTTGCGCTGTGCACTCGCAAGATCGATTGGCTCGAGAAACTGCACCGGGCGATCGTAACCCATAGTGAAGCAATAGTCGCTGCCCAGCATGATCCGCTCCGCTCCTACCTGCTTGATCACGAATTCCATAATTGCTTTCGAATGGGTGATGGTGTCATAAGTGAAGCGTGTGAGATAGGTGCTGGGGGCGGCCGGAAGATTCTTTAACTCCGGGCGCGTGCGCCAGCCTTGGTCGATCCGGCCAATCAAGATGGGGAGAACGCCGCCGGCATGGGGTAGCCCGATCTGAAGCTTGGGGTGGCGATCCAGCACACCGCCGAAAATCAGGTGGCAGGCGGCTATTGCAGTGTCGACCGGATTCCCGATCAGGTTCGAAAGGAAAAAAGCCTTCAGGCGGTCGCCGCCAATTGGCTCGACAGGATGGAGGAAGATCGGCAAGTCGAGGACCTCAATACGGGCGAAGATCGGCTCAAACAGAGGATCGTCGAGATCATGGCTGCCGATGTTGGTGCCCAAATACACGCCACGCATGCCGGGTAGCTTGCTGGCCCGGTTGAGTTCGTCGAGAGCACGGTCAGGATAGAGCATCGGAAGGGTGAGAAAGCCAACCAGCCGCGTGGGATATGCCTGGTGGGCGGCAGTAGCCGCATCGTTCCATGCCTTGGCGAGCTTGGTAGATAGCTCGGCGTCACCCCAATACAGCATTGGGGCAGTGAGTGAAATCGCCTGCACCGCGACGCCCTGCTGATCCATGTCGGCGATGCGCGCCTTCAAGTCGATGAACTTCGCCGGAAGCGGACCGTTGCTTCCGGCGGGTGTTTTTATAAAGAAACCTTTGTCCGTCATCTGGTATGAAGCGTCGAAGCGCTTGCCTTCGCCAGCGACGAGGTCGAGATACGCTTCCGGGAAGTAGTGAGCGTGAATGTCGATCACCGGGCCGTCAGGGCTCACGACAGGCGGCGGTTGACTCTGGGTAAACGCGGTACTGCTCCCACCGATCGCGGCGACCGCCGCGGTCGCCAGTCCTGTTTTCAGCACTTGCCTGCGTGACACTCCTTGCTCGCTTCCGAGTCCCGATCGCGTTGTCATCTTCGCCTCGAATGGGCTGTTAAAGTCATCGATCTAAGCTTACTTTTCGGTGCTGGAAAACTCGAATGCGTCGTGCTCCCCGGTGGAAACCTCGACTCCGGTGCCGGCCGATTGCACGTCGCCACTCACCACGTGCAGGCGATTGCCGATGACGCCCACTGCCAGCCCATGACGCGAAACCGGCATCGGCGGCATTTCCGTCCAAGTGTTGGTTGCCGGATCGTAACCTTCCACAGCTCGGAAAGTGGCCATCATGTGGGGATCCTGATATTCGCCTCCGGCCACATAGATGCGACTGCCATAGACACCCGCTCCAATCGCACTGCGCGCAATCGGCATTCGCGCGCGTGGGCCACTCCACTGATCGGTTGCTGGATCATATTCCTCGACTACAGAGACGTCCGATGCCAGACCGATGAACGCCGCCCCAACCCGCCCCCCGATCACATAAACCTTTCCGTTGACGACACCAATGGCGGCGTGGTTGCGCGGAGTCGGCATCGGACTGCGCTCGCGCCAGGTATTGGCTGCGGGATCGTATTCCTCGACCGTCCCGACCGACATGTGCGGGTGGGTCGGGAATACGGCCGTTTCCTTTGATCCTGGAATCGTAGCAGCGCCGCCGATCACATAGATCTTGTTGTCCACGACGGCTGCCAGTGCGGAACCACGTTTGTTCGGCATTGGTGCCAAGGCTTTCCAAGTGTCGGTTGTGGGATCGTATTCCCATGCATTGTTAATCGGTACCCACGCCGGCGGCCCTGATTCCGGTAACACAAATCCCCCGAAAGCATAAATCTTGCCGCGGTATTCGGTGAAGGCAACATGGTGCGAGGGCAGCGCCATCGGCTTCTTTTTCGTCCAGCTATTGGCCACGGGATCATATTCGTAGACCATGCCCACGGGTTTCCACACCGGCGCGAGGCCCGCGAAAACGTACATCTTGCCGCCTGCAGCCGCGCCTGATATTTCCTCGGCGGGTTGAGGAAACGGCGCCAGCTTCACCCATTTTCCTTGGGCCTGGGCGGTAGGCGTCGCCAAGATAAGACCAACAACCAGAAGGACGCAATGCAGACGAGCTGAACTCCTTAACCAGAACATCGTTTCTCCATTCAAAGAAGTGGCCAGGTTCGCGTCCGGCCCGTCGTTTCCAAAATCCGTCCGCAGCGGCTAGAAGATGAGTTTCAATCCTAACTGGATGGCGCGGTTACTTCCCGAGCCGAATACGGGGTTGCCACCAGCCTGGTCGGGCGTGGCACACCCGCAGCCGAACGCGCCCGGGGCGGAAGGGTCGGCAGTGGCGCCGGGGCCGAAGCCGCTCAAAGCCCCATAGGGGTTGGCGAAGCTGGGATGGTTGAGAACGTTGAAGAACTCGGCCCGGAACTGGGCGGTCAGGCGCTCCTTGAACTTCCAATCCTTGGTCACCGACAGGTCCCAATCGCGGAAGCCAGAGTCGCGGAAAATGTTGCGGCCCATCGTCCCGAAGTTTCCCAGCGCGGGAGCCACCATAACGGAGTTGCCCTGCACGTAGCAGCCAAACTGCGTGGTCGTATTGGGATGCGAGCTACACATGTTCCACATCGTAACCGTTTCCTGATCGGAGAACACCTTCGGATTTGCCGCGTTGGAGATGTTTTGCGTGCAATTTCCGGGGAGAGGCCCGGTGCAATAGGGTAACGGATTCTGGTTGGAGGTGAAGTCCGACGGGTTGCCAAAGAAATCCCAGCGATCGGCAAACTCGCCGGTCCCGCTGACGTTGTTAGCGGTATCGTTTGCGATCCATGGTTGCCCACTCTGCACCGTCACTATGGAATTGACCTCCCAGCCTTGAAGCATCTGTGCGAACGACTTCCTCCCAGGAATCTGATAGGTCAAGGCGAAAGTGAAGCGATGCTTGATGTCGTAGTCACCGCTTGCGTATTCCGCGTCAGGGTGGGTGCTGTCCTGCGGCAGAAATTGGTTATTGTTGAAGGAAGAGTCGTCGAGGGCATGGGAGTAGGTGTAACCGGCAGTGAAAGATAGTCCGTGCGAAAGCCGCTGGGTCAGGGTCGTCTGCAGACCGTTGTAGTTGGAGCGGTAAAGGTTTGACAGGAAATTGATGAAACCCAGGAACGGGAACTGAGCAGAGTAGGGCCCTGGCCCGCCGCCCAGAGGCGGCTGGTTGAGATCGCGAATACCGGTCAAGTCGGCCCCATGGTTGCCAACGTAATCAACCTCCAGGGACAGGTCCTTCGTGAACTCGTGCTGGATGCCCAAGGTCCAGGTGCCGACGTAGGGAGTCCGGAAATTGCGGTCAATCCCGAGGATGTTACAGGGAACCGGGTTTGTACCGAGCCCGTTCCCGCATGTAACTGAAGTAGCAGGCAAGAGGGGAACGTTGGGTCCGTTGTTCTGCCAGCCGAAAACCAGAGGCGAGCCGGGGCCACCGTTAAGGGTAATCGAGCTGACCGCAATGGTGCCGCCGCCTGGCTGGACCGTACCATTGGGGAGGACGATCGTGGCGCCGGTGGGAATTGCAGCCAGGCCGAGGGTGGTGGCGTTCTGGGTATCTTCCTGCGCAATGAACACGTTCATGGACAGCGTGCTGTAGATGATGCTGCCTCCTGCCCGGACCACGGTCGTACCCTTGCCGCTTACGTCCCACGCGATCCCTAGGCGCGGCGCGAAATTCGTGTGATCGCCGTTATAAGGAGAGCTGATTTGCTTGCCGACCTGCACCATCCCCAAGCTGGGACTGAGCTTGGGATCGAAGTTGCCCAACAGGTTGTTGGCCTCCTTTGGGGGCGTGGTGTATTCGTAGCGCAGTCCAAGGTTTAAGGTAATGTTCGGAGTAAGGCGCCAATCGTCCTGAATGAAACCTGCATACCCCCACTGGGTCAAGTGTCGCTGGGGATCCCCAATCAGAAGGTTGGCCACGTTCGGCTCGCCAGCCAGGAAATCTTCCAAGGGCGTAGAAGTGGAGAAGGCGGCGCCACCCGCGAAGGTGATCTGCCCCCTGGCCTTTTTATAGGAGGCTTGGTTGACGATGCCATGACGAAGTTCGCCGCCAAACTTGAAGGCGTGTTTGCCGCGCAAATACGAGATGTGATCGATAAGCTGGAAGGTTTGATTCGGTCCTTCCAGCTTGGGCCAACTCGAACTGCCACCCAATTGGGTAAAACCGGCAACGATGATTTGCGGCATTCCGTTCAACACCGGATTGGTAACGCCCGTATTGATACCATAACTGGTCGCCGGGACGTTGTTGTCTAGAACCGAGTTGGCCACGTTGACATGCACATAGCCAAACCTGGCCTCATTCACCCATCGCGAGTTCGGGGTCCAGATCCAACTCGCTCCCGCGGTTTGAGCCCTCTGGATTGCCAGCGACGACCATTGCGGTTGCAGATAGGGCGCGTCCTCATCGGTCAAGCTGTCATCGCCGATGAAATACATGCCACTCAACGCGTTGCGGTCATTGATGTGGTAGTCGAGTTTCACCAGGCCATTATCAGATCGATTTGCATTCGGGAAACCGCTGGGCAGGTTCGTTGTATTCGAAGCATTACTCCCGTAGAGCCCGCCGGTGCAGGTTGGGACCTGCTGGGCGGGTGGAGCGGGAAGGGTACAGCCCGCCAAATGCAGGCTGAGAGCGCTCAGTGGCACGCCGTGAGCCAAGAGGTCCGCGCCAGCGTCCGGAAAACTGTTCGCTGGATCGGGCGTGGCCTGCGGGATGGTTTCGGGGACGTTCACCACGAACGAGTTCCCCAAGGTATAGCGTTGGCCCTCATAGCCAAGGAAATAGAAAAACTTGTCTTTCTTAATGGCTCCGCCCACCGTGGCCCCGAACTGCTCCACGTTCAGTGGCGCCTGCGGGCCAGGATTGAAGTAGTTACGCGCATCGAAAGCGTCACTGCGGCCAAAAGCATAAGCCGTGCCGTGAAGGTGGTTTGTGCCTGACTTCAGTCCGACGTTGACGATAGCGCCGGGCTTCCAACCGAATTCCGCGGGTGGATTCTCCTCGGTATTAAATTCCTGGATGGCGTCAATTGGCAGGATCGTAGCTGCATCTCCCGCAATGGCTGCCCCATTGATTACGCTCAGAGCGGAGAAAGGTTCATCGTTGTCCAGGCCATCGATCATGTACAGGTTATCCTCGGGCCGGAGTCCATTGGTACTCTGGGTCCATCCTCCACCTCCGGGGTAAATCATCACTCCCGGGCGCAGCGTCAGCAGGTTTTGATAGTTGCGGCCATTCAGCGGCAGGTCATTGATGGTCTTGTTGCTGATGGTTCCCCCCAGGGTGGAATTCGTGGTCTCTACCAACGGAATCTCATCCATTACTACGACCACCTCTGAGACATTACCGGCCTTGAGCACGAAGTCGAGGCGAACGTCCTTCGCGACCTCCACCTGGATGTTCGGGCGCTCAACGCTCTTAAACCCCTTGGCCTCGACACGGACTTTATAGAAGCTGGGGGGCAAATTGGGAGCGACGTATTCGCCGGCCTCGTCAGTGGTCAGGGTTCGGCCGACGCCTCGTTGCACGTCCACGATAGTTACAACGGCGCCGCCGACGACGGCACCAGTTGAGTCATAGACGCTTCCTAAAATGCGGCCCGCATGGGTTTGTGAGAACAGGGGAAGAGAAATTACAAACAGCAGCAGGGTCGTGGTCAATACTCGAATCGTTATTGTCATTGGACACCTAAATGAAGCTACCGGTGCTTAACATAGGGGAACTCATATCCCCAAAAAAATGCCGGAACAATAACACCGGACACAAGAATGCCAGAATGAACATGTTCAGATAATTGCCTGCCGGGAGTGGCGGCGTTATGGCCCGGATAGCTCGCGCGAAAGGCATCCGCGTCCGAGTGCTACCACAGCAGCGCATTGGTGGTCGCGGCGCCACGTAATTTGTAGAATTGCGTGGGATATATATCATCGCCCGGCACATGTGTCAACAGTTCTTTCGCCGGGATGGTGCACATTCGCTGATCAGAGCCGCGCCCCGCCGCCTCACCACTCGATCGGAACGGTGAACTCGGGAGTGTCATCGGTGGCGCCAAAAGATCAGCGAAAAGCCCTGCCGGGAGGAAGAGCGCAGAAACCCTCCGGATCTCTTGTGCACGAAGCTGGGCAGATCACCTGAGAAAATTGCGGCTCAAGTATAATTCTGCTGCCGCGGAGGACTTCAAGAATTGGGGAATCGACGCACTCGACGGGAATCTGCCTCAGAACACGACGAGGCTATACCTGATCCCAAGCGGGCGCGCGGCATGGCGCACGGGCTGACGTTGTTAACCATGCGCCGTAACGGGGAATACCGCCTGGCAGTCAAGACTGATAAAGGCATTCTAGACGTGCCGCAGGCAGCGGGGCTTTTGCATGCGCATGTTCCAGCCACGATGGACGATCTTGTTCAGGATGAAGACGGCCCAAGCCTGAATGCTTTGGTCAGTGTCGCTCTGAAATCCAGTGCCGCTCACCCAGCCTTTGTTGACGAAGCGACCATTGAATACGGGCCAGTCGTGACCCGGCCGGAGAAGATCGTGTGCGTAGGTCTCAACTATCGCCGGCACGCCAAAGAAGTAAATATGGCGATCCCAAACCAACCGGTACTGTTCAATAAGTACAACAATTCGCTGAGTGCCCACCGTAGTGCCATCAAGCTGCCGGTCGAGGTTGCCAGGAAATTTGATTACGAAACCGAACTAGTGATTGTTGTCGGCAGAAACGCAAAGAACGTTAGCGAGGCGGATGCCCTCTCGTACGTCGCCGGCTATTGCACGGGCAATGATTTTAGTGCCAGGGATTTGCAGTTCGACACCGGCGGGCAATGGATGGTGGGCAAAACCGTTGACCAGTTTGCGCCGTTGGGCCCGTATCTGGTTACCGCCGACCAAGTCAATCCGGACCAGCTGAACATCGAGTGTCGAGTCAACGGCGAAACCCGACAGTCGTCGAATACTGAGGACTTCATCTTCAGTAGTGCGCAGATTGTAAGCTATATTTCCCGGCACATGATGCTTAAGGCCGGGGACATAATTTTCACCGGGACCCCGGAGGGTGTGATTCTGGGCTGTCCCAAGGACAAGCAGATTTGGCTCAAGGCCGGCGACCGAATCGCCTGCAGCGTAGAAAAGCTGGGCCAGCTAGAGTTCGAATTGATTTGAGCTGGAAGATCCTCTTCTGGACTGAAATGCAAACGCCGATGTATATTGGGCCTGTCTTTTTTGAACTTGTTCGCTTTTTACCCACAGTGAGTTGGACGGCGGCAGGAGACCTGGCAGATGGATACACGTTTTATCGGCAAGCCACATGAATGGGACCCTCGTCGAGTCTACAGCCAGACCGGCGCCGACTGGCAATACCGCGTCGACTTCGATCGGCTCCGCAAAGATCGTTTGCAGCGCGTGAAGGAGCAGATGAATGCTCGTGACTTGGGTGCTTTAGTTCTGTTTGCCGGCGCCAATATTCGCTACGTCACCGGTTCTTATCAGGGCAATTGGAAATACAACATTAACATTCGCTATGTGGTATTGCCCCACGGCGCTGAGCCCGTTCTTTTTGAGACTGCGGGATCCGACCTGCATTGCGCCGAGATCGACCTACCCTGGATGGAAGGCCGCATCAACCCAGCCATCACCTGGCAATGGGCGGAGGGCGCGGTTCCGGTCATGGCCGGCAGAATGGCGCAGAGCGTGGTCGAGGTCCTTGAGGCCCACGGAGTCCGCAAGGAACGAATCGGCATCGACAACTTCGACATGCCGGCGCTGAAGGCGTTTCAAGAATGCGGGCTGAACATCGTGGATGCGTGGCCAGCAATGTCCGCGGCGCGCGTGGTCAAGACTCGCGACGAGATCGAGTTACTCAAGCAGTCGGCCGGCATCGGCGATGCCGCCATGTGGCGGATCAAGAACGAGTGGCTCAAGCCGGGAGTACGCGAACGGGAGATCGAAGCCAAGGTCCATGAATTCATGCTCGAACGAGGTTGCGAGATTATCTACGACATCATTGTGGCTTCTGGGGGCAACACCAGTCCGTATCGTCGGTGGGCGACTGAAAAGATTATCCGCCAAGGGGACCTGGTCATCGTCGATATCAATGCAGTGGGGCCTTCCGGTTACTTTATCGATTTTGTGCGCTGCTTCAAATGCGCGGGAAAGATGAACCAAAAGGAAATCGACCTCTATCGCGAAGTCTACGATTCCATGTATGCCGGATTGGAAAAGTTGCGGCCCGGCAATACCACGGCGGACGTTGCCGCGGCCTTCCCCGAATACGACGACGACAAATACGGAACCGTTACTTTGCAGCAGTTCGCCCACAGCATCGGCCTTACTCTCTATGAAGGCATGTGGATTTCCAGAGCTTATTCGCTCAAATTCCCGGCGGAAATAAAAGAGAATATGTATTTCGCGATCGAAACATTTGCCGGGCATCCCGGCCTGCAACAGACCACGCGGCTGGAAGAAAATGTTCTGGTTTCAGGCCAAGGGCCGGTGGTCTTCACCCTCATGGAACACATGGAAGAGGCGATGGCGCGTTAGCATGTCGCAATTAATCGTCGCGGTTGCCGACTCTGTCTTTCCGAATCTTGACCCAGCGGGGGAAGTACTGTCGAAAATCGGCGCAGAGCTGCGCCTCGCAGAAAAACCTACGCCCGAGGATATCCTGCAAGTCGCACGGGGCGCTGACGCGCTGCTCGTTACCTATGCCAAGATTTCCGCCGACATGATCCGGCAAATGGCGCGGTGTCGAATCATCGCTCGATTCGGAATCGGCGTGGACAACGTAGACATTGCGGCCGCGACCGATGCGGGCATCGTCGTCACCAGAGTGCCCGATTACTGCATCGATGAAGTTTCTGATCACACCCTGGCGTTGCTGCTTGCCCTGGTCCGCAAGATTCCGTTCGCGAATTCACACGCACATGCGGGCCGCTGGGAAATGTCTGCGGTTGTTCCCATTCATCGCTTGCGGGGAAGGGTTCTCGGACTGGTGGGTTTTGGCAGGATCCCTCAATTGGTTGCGCCCAAAGCAAAAGCCTTCGGTCTGAAAGTTGTGACCCATGATCCGTACGTCTCGCAAGAGATTACCACCGCTGCCGGCGTGGAGACAGTTGATTTCGCTGAATTACTGAATGTCTCCGACTACGTTTCCATCCACACTCCGTTGGTGCCGGAGACTGCGGGGCTATTCAGCGCCGAAGCGTTTCGTCAGATGAAACCGACCGCTTACCTGATTAACACTGCGCGTGGCCCTATCGTGGACGAAGTGGCTTTGGCGCAAGCCCTTGAGGCAGGACAACTAGCCGGGGCGGCTCTGGATGTTTTATCGCAAGAGCCTCCGACGGCCTCGCCCCTTCTCGGCCGGAGCAACGTAATCCTGACGCCGCATATGAGCTTTTATTCAGTAGAGTCGCTAGTCGAGCTGCAGAACAAGGCGGCTGAGGAAGTTGTCTGCGTCCTGACCGGACGGGTACCTCGCAATCCAGTCAACCCCGAGGCTCTAAAATTGCGGCTAGAACGCAACTCCGCGCGCTGATGGCTGGCAATGAACATGTTCGTAAATCAGGGTTTACAAGCGGACATTACCTGCGGAGGAGACGCGGACTGAAGCCCAGCTCGCGGAACGCGCAACTTGTTGCTCAGGTCTTTTGCCTAGTTCTTAAGGCTAGCTTAAGGTTCACTGGTGCCAGATATGATGAACCGTCTGGATACAAGATTTCTGTCTCTTACAACGTGAAGCCAAACGCATTTCGGGAATTGAGGAGTGCATCATCATGCGTCGTCTAAGCACGACTGTAATCGCCACTGCGATTCTTAGTTTTGCAACTAGTCTTCTGCTCATGGACCCGGCCCAGGCCGCTCCGCCCGGCCCCTCCGGCTACCACGTGGTGAAAACCATTCCGATCGGCGGGGCAGGGAAATGGGATTACTGCGTTGTAGACAGCGCCGCCCGCCGCGTGTATGTTTCGCACGGAACGCATGTCGTCGTCTTGGATGCTGACTCCGGAGCGGTCGTAGGTGATATTCCGAACACAGCAGGGGTTCATGGCATCGCGCTCGCGCCCGATCTGGGTCGCGGCTTTACCAGCAATGGCCGAGCCAACACCGTTACCGTCTTCGACCTGAAAACATTGAAGCCGATCAGCACGGTCAAGTCGGGGGGCCTGAACCCCGACGCGATTTACTACGATGCTGGGTCGAAACGGGTTTTCGCTTTCAACGGGCGCAGCGGCAACGCCATTGCGATTAACGCTGCAGACGGTAAAGCTGCCGGCACTATTCCCGTAGGAGGGAAGCCTGAGTTCGCCGTTGGCGACGACCAAGGCCACGTCTACGTGAACATTGAAGACAAGTCGCAACTCATCGAGATCGACGCGCAGAAACTATCAGTGCTTCATCGCTGGCCGCTGGCAGGTTGTAAAGAACCCTCGGGACTGGCTATCGATCAGAAAAACCGCCGGCTGTTCTCGGTTTGCGGCAACAAAAAAATGATGGTCGTGAATGCGGATACGGGCAAAGTGGTCGCGACCCCTGCCATCGGAGAGGACCCGGATGCGGCGGGTTTCGACCCCGACACCCAACTTGTCTTCAGCTCGAACGGCGAATCCGGAGATCTCACCGTCATTCACCAGGATTCAGCCGACAAATACACTGTGGTCGAGAACGTCCCAACCAAAAAATATGCCCGCACCATGGCGATAGACTTCAAGACGCACAACATTTTTCTTCCGATCGCGGACTTTGAGTCGGCTATTCCGAAAGGCGAGGACGAGCCTCCGATGAAGCCAAACACCTTCGGCGTCCTGCTCGTCGGGAAGTAATTCCAGTACGTTTCGAGTACTGTAAGAGCCAGCGACCGGGGGAGGATTCATGACCAGGGTCAACATCGGAATCATCGGAACAGGCTGGTGTGGAGGGATACGGGCCGAAGTTTGCGCAGCCAGCCCGTATGTAGGCGATCTGCACCTGGCCGAGATCAAAGAGCCGCGACTGAAGGAGGTCGCGGACAAGACCAAGCCGGCCACGGTCACGACGGATTACCGAACTCTGCTCGACAATCAGAGTATCGATGCCATCATCATTTCGGCGACACCGGAAACCACACACTACCCCATGGCAAAGGAGAGCTTGCTTGCGGGCAAGCATGTATTCCTCGAAAAGCCGATGGCACTCGAACTCTCCGAGGCGGATGAATTGATCGCTCTGGCGCACTCCAAGCGCTTGCTTTTCACGATTGGATATTCGCAGCGCTTCAATCCCAAGTTCGCCTATGTCAAACGCTCGATCGACGACGGCACCATCGGTCAGCCAGTCAGCGCGTTAGTGAGCCGGCACATCACGCGCAATCTTGGTAACAAAATCGGAGGCCGCATCAAGCTCTCTCCGGCCGCCATGGAAGCCACGCACGACATCGACTTTGCGCTCTGGTGTTTCGCACCCAGAAGACCGGTCCAGGTCTATGCACAGGAAGTGCGCAAGATCATGCAGGCCACGCACAATGTACCCGATTGCGTGTGGATTATCGTCACTCTCGACGATGGGTGCGCATTTACTATCGGCGCAGGTTGGGTGCTTCCGCCCGCATATCCGAATTTTTCCTCTACCTGGATTGAGATGGTCGGCACCGAAGGGGCGATTATGGTGGATGACACGCATCGCGACGTCAGCCTCAACACCATGAAGAGGGGTATCGAATTCCCCATTTCCACCATGCCCGGCGAAAAGGTAGCCCATGTTTATGCGGGACCGATGGAAGCGGAAACCATCCATTTTCTGGAATGCGTCGCCCTCGGCCGGCAGCCTCTGGTGACACCGGAGCACGCGCGAATGGTGATGCAGGTCTATCAGGCAGCAGATAAATCGGCGGAAGAGGGGCAGTCGGTCGAAATCCTGCCGTCAGATCAACCATCCAAACCGCCCCTGCCACGGCAAGCCGACTCCATCAAGAAAGCCACGGCTGACCGCACCTGAACGATTCCTGAACCCGCCGCAAAAGAATGTCTCCGCCAACCAAGACCCGCTGGATGGTTCTTCTGCTGATCAGCCTGATGTACATGATCACTTATATGGACCGGACGGGCATCTCGATCGCCGCGCCCGCGATGGCAAAGGAATTCAGGCTCAGCCAGACCGCGATCGGCGTGGTATTCAGCGTTTTCCTGTGGGCCTATGCGATAGGGCAGATCCCGTTGGGATCGCTTGCAGACCGCTTGGGCCCGCGATTAGTACTTCTCGTCATCGTTCCCTTCTGGTCTCTCATGACGGCGATGACTGCAATTGCTGCCGGCATGGCTTCTCTTATTGTTATACGTTTTGTTTTTGGATTGGCCGAAGCTGGCGCCTTTCCCACAGCCACCCGCGCGATGCAACTCTGGTTTCCCAAGGCGGAGCGTGGCATTGTGCATGGCGTCACTCATAGCTTCAGTCGATTTGCCGTCGCCATCGTTCCGTTCATTGCGGTCAGCATTATGGTCGCATTCGGCTGGCGCTGGATCTTTTATGTTTTTGGAGCCTCCGGATTGTTATGGTCGATTGCTTTCTACCTGCTCTATCGCAACCTTCCCGAAGAGCATCCAGGAGTCAATCGATCGGAGTTAGCCCATATCCGAGGCTGCGCCCCAGACGGTACCATCAAACCGGTTGATCTTCATCAACAGCTTGCGCCGCCCTGGAGAACCATCTTTCGCTCGGCCAACATGTGGTACATCGCAGCGGGGTATTGCTGCTTCTATTACGGCACGTACTTTTACATGACATGGTTTCCCACCTACCTTCTTGAATATCGACACCTGTCGTTGAAGGCCGTGGGTGTATTCGCATCCCTTCCTCTTTTAGCCGGCATGGTCGGCGATATTGTCGGAGGAACTCTGACCGACACGGTGTACAGGAGGACAGGCAAGCTCAAGTTCTCCCGGCGCATTGTGGCTGCCCCTGCCATGCTGGTCTCTGGGCTTTGCCTGATTCCCGCGGCCATAGCCCACTCCGCCGGGACCGCAATCCTTTGTTTAACCGCTTCGCTGTTCTTTCTGGAATTGGTGATCAGCCCGGCCTGGGCGGTTCCTATGGATGTGGGCGGCGAATACAGCGGCACGGTATCGGGGGTAATGAATATGGCGGGAAGTTTGGCGGCTTCCCTGTCGCCGATCATTTTTGGGGCTCTGGTTCAGCGGGGCTTCTGGATTGCCCCGTTCTTTGTCTCTGCAGGTGTCCTGCTCACCGGCGCACTCATCTGGGCATTCCTCATCGATCCAGAACGATCCGTATTGGTGGCGTGATCGCGAACGTCCCGAGCCTCTATGATATTGTGTCGGACGCACATGTTAGGGATGATTCGAAACGTATCGTGATCTATCAAGAGCTCAAGGCCAAGGCGCCGGTTATGCCAGACGCTTGCCCCGGTCACGCTTGCGCAGCTTCGTGTCCCGTCCACGAGAACTCACGGTGAGCTTCTTAAGTTCCCGGCTAAGCACCGATAGTTCGCCTTCGAGAGCGACACAAGTGCCGTGAGCGGCGTGAACGTTGCCGTTCTTGCCCAGAAGCTCCAGTTTGCCGGCGGTCTCGAAGACTCTCTTAGCGGCGAAATTGCCGACCGAGCCCTTCAAGGTGTGCGCGGCTCTCCGGAGTCGCTCCGCGTCCCCCATTTGGATTGCAACTTTGATCTCGGCTAGCTGTTTGGGGTAATCGGCGACAAAGATCCGTGTCACATCCCTCAGCAGTTTGCGATTACCGTCCATGCCGCTTAGGATGGCCGCCTCATCAATGATGCACTCCTCAGCCGGGTTCGCGGCTCCGGCGTGATTTGGTTCCTTCGTTGCGATCGTTTGTGTAATTGCCTTTTCAAGGTCTCCAACGCGGATCGGCTTGGAAACATAACCGTCCATGCCGGCCGCCAGGCAACGCTCGCGATCGCCCTTCATGGCGTGTGCAGTCATGGCGATGATCGGAATATGTCCGCCGGTTGTCGTTTTTTCCAATTCCCGAATGGCCGCAGTCGCCTCGAACCCATCCATGTCGGGCATCTGCACGTCCATGACGATGAGATCAAACTTGCCCGCCCGGGCCGCCGCAAGTGCCTCGCGGCCATTGCTGACGACGGTTACGCGGTGGCCGAGGTTTTCAAGAATCCGGGTAGCCAGCATCTGGTTTATCGCGTTATCCTCCGCCAGTAGCACTTTCAGACGGCGTGTCGATCGTGAGGCCCTGCGCGGCCGTGACCGAGCGGATGGTTGCTGCTCCC
>Ga0207012_1119_pt1 | contig 15484 bp, 20 predicted proteins | sample Alteio_BWMinCont_80_FD_153471 | JGI IMG/M metagenome (GOLD analysis project Ga0207012, IMG submission 153471) | Enriched cells from forest soil in Barre Woods Harvard Forest LTER site, Petersham, Massachusetts, United States -... | ecosystem: Environmental > Terrestrial > Soil > Temperate forest >...
TGACCTCATCGATATTTATCATGCTCAAAAAAAATTACTCGAAATGGTCGCGATCTTTCTTAAGCTTATTGAATTTAACAAGGATGGCCGTACCTATCACCAAATTTGTGTTGATTACATCTGCAATAATTTTCAAGCATCAAGTAGTTTGCTCGATGTAGTTGCGGCCTACGTTAGGCTCATTGAATTCGGTTCTCAGAGTGTCAATAGTCATTATTATATAGGTGACATTGGTTCTCGCACTACTTGCAAGTTACACGAAGCGGTTGAGGCCTGCCAAAGTGCTATTGTATTAGACAGGAAAATTGCAGCAAATTTCAGCACAGAGGCACTGCAGACTGTTTATAAAAATCTTCCTGATTTTTATAATTCGTTAAAAAAAGTTGTATCTCTTCGAAAACGATTAGATTCTTGTAGCGGTAAGTTATTGGAAAAATTTAAAGACCCTGTACACTTAGTATTAATGAATGACCCTATCATGTTACGCTGTGGTCATAATCTCGATCGTGAAACTCTTTTAGATCTTAAAAAAAACAATATCGAACGTTGCCCATGTTGCCGTAAATCAATTCATTCAATTGATTTTTTAGAGCCTGCTCCCAATATATTCCTGAGAAGTGAGATTATTGAATATGTTGAAAAAAAAGAAAAGCTAATAAAACAACCCCCATCTCATATTGGGGAACAAGAACAAAAAGAAATCCAACCACGACAGGTATATGCTAATTATTCCGCCAGAGTTTTTGGATCAGGCGTTCTTTCTGCAGGTGAATGTATCCAAAGGGACAAGCTCTTGCGACAAGCTTTTTTTTCACGCGCAGAAAAATCGCGCCCCACGCAAGAGAGGGAGTCACAAGTTGATCCAGATACTTCTGAAAGAGTATCAATCCTGCAACTCATGTCTAGCATAGATAGTGACTCGCAGAACAATCACGATTCTACTGCAACAAGTTCACAATTTAGACCTTAACTGATACTCAGTTTTTTGCAATTAAGAACCCTTAGGGACAGGATCTAAAGATGGTTGCTATTCTTCCTTCGAGTCATCCTTGAAAATTATCTGTTTAGCACGGATGATATTTATTTCCTCAGGGGAAGTAGTATGTTTGAATCCACAGTAGCGTTGATCATAGCCTAATTGAGCCACTTCTTCTGGCGTAATATCGCCAAATCCAAGCCGTTTCTGATAAAGGGGAAGTGGGTCAGGCTTGCGTAGTTGGTGTGCCGTAGGCACACAAACCATTTTGCACGGAAGCAAAGTGGGTTGTAAAGCTGTATGAAAAGATGATGGTAGGCCCATCGAAGTCGGTTATCAGAAACGGGCTTCAAACCAGCTTAAGCGGCTGTGGTAAAGAGCTATGGTCGTGAGCGTTAAGTGAAAAGGCAGAGCAATCTGTCAGGTGTGAATCAGAAAGACGAATAACCCTGAACCACTGTTGAAGCATCGTTAAAGCTAAGTGACATCAAAACTGGGGTCTCAACTACATCCCAGGATAAGTTTACAGGCAATCTGAATGTTGTGTAAGCGGTGTCCGGTGTAGAGGTATAATGACCCCCGCAATTTAGACCACACAAATAAGAAAATTTAGGCCATAATAGCCCTCCCGTGGAGGATGTATGGCTAGGCATAAAAAGTGGTTACCCTCAGTTAAATTTGAAATTGCATTATTAGCGATTAAGGGTGAAACAACATTAAATGATATTTGCAAACGCTATGAGGTCGCCCCAAGCCAAGTAAAGGCATGGAAAAAGCAGCTTCTGGAGCAAGGCGCAAACTTATTTGTTAAAGGCGATAAAGCGACAGAGGAAGCGGCTAGCAAGCTTGAACGTGAGCAAAGTAAATTATATGAAAAGATTGGCCAACTAACGGTTGAGCGCGATTTTTTAAAAAAAGTGTGGGGCAAATTCCAGGGGAACAAAGACGACAGTTGATTGAGGCTGTACCAAATGAATTAAGTGTAAGACGATGTTGTGACCTGCTAGGAGTTAATCGAAGCACGTTGTATTACAAGGAAAAACCTGCTGATATTGATGATATAGATTTGCTTAATATTATTCGCGATATATGGGAACGATATCCATTTTTCGGATATCGCCGAATCACGAAGGAATTAAGAGTAAATCACCAAATTAAAGCTAACCGCAAACGTGTACAACGACTGATGGTATGGGGCGGAATACAAGCAATACATCCCGGCCCTAATACTAGCAAGCGAAACAAATTACATAAAGTTCATCCGTATTTGCTGCGTGATATTAAAATAACACGCCCAAATCAAGCGTGGATGGTTGATATCACCTATTTACGCATGCCTAGCGGGTTTATGTATCTGGTAGCGTTGATTGATGTTTATAGTCAATATGTTGTAGGTTGGGCGCTATCAAACACGCTAGAAACGGATTTTTGTATTGATGCGCTGAAATCAGGATTAGAATTTGGCACGCCAGAAATCATCAATAGTGACCAAGGATGCCAATTTACCAGCGATGATTGGATTGATTACTTGCGTGAGTGGGAAATTAAAATTAGCATGACCGGCAAAGGAAGATGTACAGACAACATTTACATCGAACGGTTTTGGCGGAGCTTCAAGAGAGAAGAGTTTTACCTAAATGAATATAAAAGCGTAAAAGAGCTGAAAAAAGCAATTAGCGCTTACATTGAATTTTATAACAAAGGACGCTGGCATCAGTCTCTAAGTTATAAAGCTCCTGCTGCAGTTTATTTTGAGCAGGAAAGGAAAGCTTGTGGATATGTGGACGAGTCCTAACGGACCAGCCAACGTCCTGCGGGACGTGTGCACAAGCTGATGGATAACGCTGATAAAGCGCGTTACCCACAGCTTGAACACACTCGTTGGCATCTCGCCCACATACCCACAAGCACAATAACAATTTTTTTATTTTTAATGATTTTTAAAACGGGCTGAAGTAGCCTAAAAATTTCTTAGATGCTGGTCTAGACAATGGGGTCACTAAATTTTGCATCACATGAAAACGATCAAAAATAATATCCGCATTAGGTAAATCATCACGTACCGCTTTTTGATAAGCAGGTCCCATATCCATCGCAACTGCTAAAATGCCTTGTTTTGTAGGCTCTGGAAGCATTTTTAAAAATTGTGATAATGTGTCTGACGTTCTACCTGCATGCACCCAAACCAATTGTCCTGACCCTAAATCATAAACAAGCGTCATGTAATCATGGCCCTTAGCACGAGCTACTTCATCAACACCTAGATATTTTAAGTTCGTTAATTCTTCTGGGTTGAGCGATGGTAGTGTATCTTGCAAATGCGCTTTGTCGATATTTTTAACGGTCTCCCAACGCAATCCAAAATGTTTGGCAACCGCACTGATGGTCATATGTCTACACAATCCACTAATCAATCGACAAAAACGTTTTGTGTAGTAACAACCTTTATCAACAAAGTCACAACGTTCAATGTGACGCTTATTATCAACTGATAGCACCTGGGCTAATTCAATTTCAATTTGTAAGCGGTAGGCTAGGAATGGAACATCGTGGATCACACGACGAACATAGCGATTAATCGTTCCAGGGCTGTGTGTCACAGGATCAAAGGGGGTAAAGCGTTTATCGCGATTACAGGAAATAGTGATGGTATTTGTGTATTCATTACAGTTAATTGTATTGACGCATTGGCCTTTTAATTCCAAAATCGACTCTGGGATATTAATGCTCATAAACATTCCTTGTTAATAAGTCTTCAGAACATTTATTAAACAAGAAGTTATGATTTATTAATATCCTTTTTTTACCTCATGAGACCGGAGAAGAATCGAAAATGTTTTTGCACGACTCAAACATTTTCGTGCAATAGCAACCAGATACGACAAATTGAAAAGAAATTATTCATCAATGGTGGCTTTGGCGTGCGGATTTATGTGGTTACCGATGTGAATTGTAAACAGCCCCTAGTAACTTGTTGAATTGAATAATTTATTTTAAACATTATAAAAAATATGCTTTTGATAATTATACAGTATTGGTGAGCATCAACTTGAGTGTGGGTGACTAAATCTGCAATGTGTTGAATATTCACAAAATGTTGAAAAGTGACATTATATCAATACGTAGCATAAAAAAACCAATTACCTCGCCTCGGCAAAAAACTAAAATTTATGCTAGTATCAAGGGATACGAATTTGAATTTGGAGCACAGCCATGATTACTAGAAAACAAGCTTCAGAGCTGCTTGGCACACTTAATGCGATAATACAAAAGATAAATGATCCTGATGAAACTAGGGATGTTGGGTTGCTTGTAAATGCATTACGTGCTGTTACCCAGAACGATTCTAGTCAAACCTTTTCTCTGCATGGGGGGGGTAGCAACTGTCAATGCGCAAGCTTATATTGAGCACATCCTTGTGTATAACCAGAGGAGCTTATTACAAGAGCTTCAGGCGGGTTATGAGCATACACACAGGGAGGAGATGAAGGAGCTGAAAGGAACACTACCACCGAGTGTTGATCGATTAATGGGGGTAGTTCGTGACCAGATGAATTCAATATTAGTGGCTAGTAGAGCACCTGACGCGTTAAGCGATATCGATTATAACGGCAAGGAAGGCACGCATTGCAAGTTATATAACCCATCATTTGTAGAATGGTTTAATAAGCTGCCAGAGAAGCAATCAATGCCAGTGGAAAGTGAAGGACTTTTTGTTTTTAAGGTTGATGCAAAAACAGTATCTATTTCAGAGGGAGTAGGTAAACCTGGAATACAAATTAAGCAACAAGATGATGGCAGCTTTTTAGTATGTAATAACGTTGCTGCAGATAAAAAACATAAAGGTGCGGAAGTAAAATCTACGGGTGGTAATGTTACATGTTCGAATGAGCAAAGTGAGTTCTTGGCAACAACAATTGCTAAACTTCCATCGGTTATAGCGCAGACTACAGTTGAAGATCGTCCCGCTTATCGGCATAGGTAACTCTGTACGAGGGGTAAATTTTGTCTGGATCGCTGGCATAGCGTGACGACACCGCTGATACACTCAGACCGCGAAAGATTGGCGCGGTCTGTCTGGGGATCTTAATTTACCGCCTTCACTAATATCAGCTCTACTTTGGCTTGCAAGGCATCTTCCGGTGCTAATTGCGCCATCATGATGACACAATTTATATTACCCCGCTTTTCTCGTTGCATCAGGCTGTATTGCTAATTTGTATCCCAATCCTTTCAAAATCAGGCCAAAGGTATCCAGTGTAGGATTGCCTTTTTTTGAAAGTACAGAGTAAAGATTTTGTCTGTTCAGGTGGGTTTTTTTGGCAAGCTGTCCCATTCCTCCTCTTGCTTCAGCAATATTGCGTAGCGCAACAAGCAGCGCCTCTGCGTCACCATCATCTTGATATTCTTCCATGGCAACAGACAAATATAAATCTGCCTCTCTTGGTTTTTTTAGAGATTCTATGAGTTCATCGTGATAGCTCGCTGTATTTTTTAGTATTTTTGATTTACTCATCGCTGCGCTCCTTTAATTCATGCCAATATGTTATGGCAGTCTTGATATCTTTTACTTGGCTCTTTTTGTCGCCTGCGCAAAGTAATATAATGATGGTGTCGTCATGTTCTGCAAAATAGATTCTATATCCAGACCCAAAAAATAATCTTAATTCAGATACGCCTTCGCCAACGGGTTCGCAATCACCAAAATTGCCTAGCTCTAGTCGATCTAGGCGTCGCCTAATTCTCAGGCGAGTGGTGGGGTCTTTTAGGTTATTAAGCCATTCCAAAAATGGAACTTTTCCTGTGGTTGTTGCGTAATTCCGTAAAATTTTATGGTTATTTTTCTTCATAAGTATCCCTATTTAATTGTCGTATATAAACGACAAAAAGTCAAGAGTGGTTATTTATTATTTTGAACGAGTCAGCAGATTCCGTTAGGTTTAAAATATGATCCGTAATCAGTTGCATAGGTTTTCTCAGTCTTTCAGCGTCATTCATGATATATCCTGCTGTGACATCTCCCTTCATTTTATGATTGAGTAGTCGTTTTAAGGCGTAAGCAGGAATATCCAAGCTTTCGGCAATAGTGATAAATGTCCGTCTTAAATCATGGCAGGTAAATTTAATATTTGTTTCTTTGATCACGTGATTCATTTGTTTTCGCGGTTCAATTATGTGACCGAAAACTCCATTTCCCGGAAAAACATATTCGCTAACCTGGCTGCTGTGTCGTTTGTGCGTAAATTAATATTCCGCATTATCATCTGAGGTTTTTTTTGATTTTGTTTCCGATCGCTACGAGAACGTCTTTTTGATTTCTTTGTTGGGAGGAGCTTGTATAACCCAAGATTTTTATTGCGATAAACATAACGATAAATACTTTCTGGGCAAACGTAAAATTCCTGTTTTTCTATTTCCATTCGCCCAGAAATTTGTTCTGGGCTCCAACCATTTTTTAATCCCGCAAGGACGTACTTATTTAACTCCGAGTGCGTCTGGAGCTTATTAGAAGGGCCTGGATGACGTTGCTGAGCCATTTCGTGGGCTATGCCAGGCATGTAGCGTTCGCCACTCGTATTGCGCTTGATCTCTCTATAAATCGTAGAGCGGTGACGTCCTGAGCGTGTTGCAATTGTTGATATTTTGGTTTGCATAGATAAAAAAGTAGCGATTAAACATCGATCCCTCATGCTTAAATGAGTATAATCCATCATGCGACAGTTCCTTTTTCTGTTTTAGTCATCGTTCCCAAGACAATGAATATACAGCAATTTAGAAAACTGTCGCACTTCTAATTAAAATCCGCCCGAACCTGTAATAGGCGAATTCTTAATTTTAAGCCGCAATTGGAAGTTGAAATGCCTTGTATCGGGTTAATTCTTAATTCTATCCCGCAAATGTTCTGCTTTGGATGACAAGCTTTAAATGTCAGTATCATATTGATGACTAACAGCTTGTGATAGGCGCTGCGCTACTAACGCATTTAAGCTAATTCCAGCTCTGGAGGCTTCAACAGCCAATGCACGGTGAATGCGTTTGTCAACTCTTACATTAAATTGCCCACTGTATTCTTTTCTCGTAGGTGCAATAGGAATGTCATCCCCGTGCTTACGATAACTTTCTTTCATTGCTTCCCAAGCTATTTCTAGCTCGGATATGGCTTCTTCAACTGTCCCACCACACGCAGATACATTTGGTAGCTCAACCAAGTGAGCAACATAGTCGCCATCACTGTCAGTAACGATATGGATACTGAAACCATCAAATTTATCGCTCATTTTTACCTTCCTCTTCTAACCGCAATAAAAACTGTTTAACTTGATATCCTTTTGCTTTACCATTCCGGTTTTGAACTGATATGCGATATGTTTTAGGTGAGTACCAAATTTGGTGGCTTCCCGATTGGTGATCCATTAACCACCCGCTGCGCGTCATCAGTGTTTGGAAATCAGCAAAAGATAGTCCATCAAGGTTATTTTTTGCCTTTGTTAAAAGTTTTTCAGATTTGGTCATGTTCTACTTATAATTTTTGATTCTTATATTTGTAACTATATGCAGTTACATTAAATTTGTCAATGTGTAAGTTTTAAGTAAAAAGAGGGGAAATGGTTGGATTGCACAATGTACCAAAAACGTACCAGATTAAGATAGGTTTAGGCACTAGTAAGGTAGGTTTAGATCGGTTTTGAAGCAGCTAAAGTAACGCAAGGTATTGATTATTGATAATATTTAAAGTTGCCTAAGTGGACTCTTAATCAATAGGTCGTTGGTTCGATCCCAACACGGCCCACAATAAAATCAACGAGTTATAATTGAATTTTTAGAAAAACACCCGCGCTGACTATCTTGGGGTACACTTAGAAGAATGTAACTGATAGTAATTATTTGTTACAAGCGTCGTTTAGGGTTCATGCTGCATTCTCTGATTAATCCATTGTTCTATTGTTTCTGCATGCCAAGCCAACCTGCTGTTAATTAATGTCGGTTTGATGATGACCGAGCATTTTCACAAAGTATTCTGTTAAAAATGTATGAAAAAAATTGTTCTTCTTACAATTCGCCGCGCAAAGCATTGCACCACCTACTCAACGAGTATCATCCTGCATTTACTAAGGCTGATTTAATTGCCTTAGATGCCACATTAGAAAATACGCGCACGCAGCATAATGCCAACATCCACATTGAAAAATTAAAACAAATGTTTCAAACAGCTCATCATCAAAATATCAGTGTGTTGCTTGTTGATTATCATATGCCAGAAATGTGCGGCTTAGATTTTTTAAAAGAAATTAGTCATTTGCCGATGAAAAAAGCATTAATAACCGGCGAAAAAGACTACAAAATTGGCATCAATGCGTTTAACGATGGTTTAGTTGATGCTTATGTCAGAAAAGACGAACCTGATTTCCCAAAGCAAGTTCAAAAAACAATTACTGAATTAGAGTGGAAATATTTCATTGAGCTAAGCAACGTGGTTACTGATATTCCTGAATTCAATTATCTCAAGAATAATCATTTTGTGCCGGTTTTTAAGCAATTTATTGAGGAAAATAATGTATCTGCGTTTTGTCTGACAGATATACAAGGTGGCTTTGTCATGCAGCTACGTCAAGGCATGCAAAAACATCTGCTTGTCAGAAATAAAACTCAGTTGCAGGAACTAGCAAGAATGGCAAGAGAAGATGGCGCGTCAGTGGAAACCATTGGAAATTTAGAACAAGGTAATGTCATTCCATTTTTTGGCGACAAGGAGTGCTGGCAAGTACCAGCCAGTGAATGGGGTGAGTATTTACATCCCGCTAACCCACTTTTTGGTGATCCAAATATCGCTTGGGCAGCTATAAATTAAAATTATTATTTGTATACAGTTCGAGGACAAGATGAAATCGTATGACATAGTTGGTATTGGTGCTGGGCCTGCGAATCTGAGCCTAGCAGCATTATCAAAAAAAATAAAAACTATAAGTGCTGTCTTTATTGAAAAACGTGAAGAATTTGTTTGGCATGCGGGTATGTTGCTTCCGGATGCCAAACTGCAAGTTCCATTTTTGAATGATTTAGTCACACTGGCTGACCCTACAAATCCATATTCTTTTTTGAATTTTCTGTCAGCTAATAAACGTCTGTATCAGTTTATCGCAGCCAATTTCAATCCAATCAGTAGGGCGGAGTTCAATCAGTATTTTCAGTGGGTTTTTAATCAGCTTGAAAATATCAAGAAGGGCGAAGAGGTTTTGCATGCCAGTTTTGATGGAGATAAATTTTCAGTCGCCACTTCAAAAGAAAAATACCAAGCGAAAAATTTGGTTATTGGCACGGGACAAGTCCCTTACATTCCGGGTATTTTTAAAAAACACCTAAACGATGATGTCTATCATAATTCACAATTTATGCTCCACGTAGAACATTCCAAGAAAAACAGAATAGCGATCATTGGTGGTGGTCAAAGCGGCGCTGAAATATTCCATAGCCTAATATCTGACGATAAAAACTTACCTAGTGATATTTTTTGGATTTCTAAAAGATCTAATTTCTCACCGTTAGACGACACGCCGTTTACTAATGAAATTTTTACGCCTAAATTTATAAAATATTTTCATAGTCTTGATGAAAGCAAAAAGCAGTATTTTATTAAAGAGCAGAAGCTTGCTAATCAAGGCATATCAGAATGCACAGCAGAAGATGTCTATAGAAAACTTTACGAGTTAAAATTCATAAAAAAGCGAGAAGAAAATTTTTATTTGCTGCCATCGCATGAGCTGGTATCAATAAGCAAAGAAAATGCAGAATATAACATTACAATCCAAGATTTAATTGTAGCGCCAATTTAGGAATGTCACCTTTCTCCAATTTAGAAATGTCACCTTTTTGCTAAAGGGACTACCCTCGACGAGCAACTAATGCTCAGGAGGGCTAGATGATTAAAAAGGTGATAATTGAGATGAGTACTACTGAACTTGATCGGCTATCAATAATGCAAAAAATAGTTGATAAAAAGCTAAAACAAAGAGAAGGGGCGCGACTATTAAACCTGTCAAAAAGGCAGATGATACGACTGGTAAAAGTATTTCGCAGAGAAGGGGCAGCAGGTCTTGTGTCCAAGCAGCGGGGCCGCACTAGCAATCGACAATATTCTGCTGAATTTAAAGATAAGACGGTCGCATTAATACATGCGCACTATCCTGACTTTGGGCCAACGTTAGCAATGGAGAAACTGTTAAAAAGACACGAAGTCAGCATAAGCGATGAAACAGCGCGGCAATGGATGATAGGTGAAGGATTATGGACACCGCATCGACGCCGGAACGTTGTGGTACATCAACAGCGCGAACGTCGCCCTTGTCTTGGCGAGCTTGTGCAAATTGATGGATCGCCTCACGATTGGTTTGAGGGTCGTGCAGAGAAATGTTGTTTGTTGGTGTTTATTGACGATGCGACAAGCCGATTATTACATTTGCGTTTTGAGCCAACAGAAACAACCGCAGGTTACTTTCATTCAGTACATGCGTTTGTAAGGCAGCACGGCACGCCTGTTGCATTTTATAGTGATAGGCATGGTATTTTCCGCATTAACGCACCTAACGCCGTAGACGATGCTCAAACACAGTTTGGTAGAGCAATGGAAACTTTAAATATTGAAATAATATGTGCGAACTCACCGCAAGCAAAAGGTCGCGTTGAAAAAGTAAATAGAACATTACAAGATAGATTGGTAAAAGAATTACGTTTAATGAAAATAAATGATATTGAGGCAGCTAATGCTTTTTTACCGGAATTTATAATTGATTTTAATCAACGTTTTGCAGTTGAGCCAGCGAATGCAACAGATGCACATCGCCCTTGCAAATTAAGTGATGAAGCGCTTAAAGAAATTTTGTGTTATCACACGAATCGCAAGCTATCAAAAAACCTTGAATTAAGTTATGACAATTTAATTTATCAAGTAAAAACTCAAGGGGAAGGCTATGGATTACGTCGCGCGCAAGTTAGTGTACATGAGCATCTAGATGGTCAGGTTAGTTTGCATTACAAAGGTCGTAAATTAAATTACACGACATACAAAAAACAAAAGCGAACAGCTGCAATTATCAGCGCGAAAGACCTTAATCAAAAAGTAGAAGACATTCTTAAATATGATGGTAGAGTGACGGGGCATAAGCCTAAAATTGGGCACCCATGGCACCAATATGAACGAACAAAGTTGGCTGCAAAGCAAGCGGTTATAGAGTAACAAACAGGATTGCTATTGGCTAGCATATGCACTATATCTGCCAATAGTGATTTATTTCAACCAGGTCTATTTTTACTAAAAAGTGCCATTTCTACTTTGGTAAAAAGGTGACATTTCTAAATTGGCCGGACAACAGGCGATACTAGAAATGTTGTCGTAGACAAAGTTATTTTGTGCACTGGATACGCCTGTGAAATTCCGCATGCCTTATCTGATATTAAGTCCATGCTAAAATATGACAATAACGGCTTAATGATAGACCAAAACTATCAGCTTATGTGGGAAGGTATGGATACCTGCTCCATCTACATTCAAAATGGCGCTCAGCATACCCATGGAGTCTCAGATTCCACGTTATCTGTAGCCGCTTATCGAAGTGCCACAATCTTAAATAAGATTGCGGACGACGCCGTCTATCCAAACATTGAAGACTCACCTCTGGTTCATTGGGGATGTGGATCAAATTATAAAAGTTGATACTTACGATGATACATAAATATTCTGTTAGAACTGACCTATTATTTTTATTATTCGCTATGTTGTGGGGAGCGTCCTATCCTGTCACACAAAATGCGATTTGTACTATTAATCCCTATCTATTTGTATTCTTGCGATTTAGTGTTGCAGCGCTAATTATGCTGCCATTTATTACGAAGGAATTTAAAACCTCTATAATTCCGTGGGTGAAAATTGGAATAGTACTAGGTTTATTAAACACAGGCATTTATACATTTGAAACTCTTAGCCTAAAATATACTACTGTTTCGAAAAGCGCGTTTATTATGGGTGCTAATGTTATATTGGTTCCATTTCTTACCCATGTGTTACGTATATCACAGATTACCTTGCTAGAAATACTATCAGCGGTTTTTTTCTTGTTGGGGTTATACATATTAACAGGTTCTCACTTTGATAATATTAATCATGGTGACGTATTAGCTCTGCTAGGCGCTATCGCCATTTCTATTTCCATTACCTATTTGCAGCATATTTCTCGAAAAGACTTTAACCCTGTATTACTGACGTTCTTCCAGCTAACTTTTACTTGCCCCATTCCAATTTTGCTTTATTTAGCTGAACCCACTACGCATGTTGTATTTTCATCAGGCACTATTTTTGCCATTTGTTTTTGTGGAGTTTTAGCAACAACACTGCCGCTCTTAGGGCAAATAAAATTTCAGCAATATACTACTGCGGCGCAGACAGCATCAATTTTTGCGCTAGAGCCTATTTTTGCGATCTTGGTTGCGTATCTATTTTATAAAGAGGCAATTACGGTTGAAATAGTTTTAGGTGGCACAATCATGCTATTAAGCACAATGCTTCCTGTTTTAATAAAGTTTCTGAATGAGAAAAAAGGCAGATTAAAATAAATAATTTATTAATTTTCCTATGAAGGATATAGAGAATGAGTATAGCCCGTACTGATAAACAAACAATAAATGATAACGATGTAGCTGATTACTGGATAACAAGAGATGTTTCCGATATTATGAATTTCTTTTGGTCATTAAGAAGGCTAGGTGTAGAAACAAGACATCTACAGCAAATATTTTCTAACAAATCACCTGAGCTAAGTGTGTTTGTATCTCTTCAGTGTGGCGTAAAACCTGATCCAAAAGCTATTCAAAAACTTATGGAGTCATCAAATAGGCGTAGTATATTGTTTCATGCAGCACAATGCGACACAGATACTGTTAGGCATCTTCTTGCATCTTATGGAGATAAATTTACGGTTGCGGAATTAAGTTCCGCTTTCTCCTATATATTAGATAAGCAACAGCCTGATCTTATTACGTTACTTTGGCAACAAAGATGCAAAGCAGTAAAACATCATTTTGAAACTCATCACTCTAGTGAAAGGAGTGTGTTCGAGGGCGAATATGTAAATGAAGAAACCTATGTAGTTAAGATTATTCTGCCTTCTTTAAAAAAAGCCGTAGATAAAAAAATCTATCATGCTATTGAAACCATCTTAGATACAAGCAGCGCTAACGTTCCATTTGACGTTCTACAACAGTGCATTCACCGGTTATTGGAAAATAATCCAGAAGGTAAGATTTTTAAAATTATGCGATATTTAAGTGAGTGCGGAACTACAACAACCGACAAGAAACAAAATTTCATGGCGCTTATTATCTTTGAATTAATTAAAACTACCAATGATTCAAGCAAGTTAAAAACTGTTAGAAAAGAACTTGATTCAGCAGAACAAAAAATTAATTTCTTTAAATCATTCACTTCTATGCTTTGGGATACATCGGGATCCATTTTATGGAATAAAATAACAACAGAGGTTGAAGATAGGATTAGATATCTAGACGGATTATCTTGTAACAATGTTGCGACAGAATCGGTAAGGAACTCTGTGTAAATTTATAGTAGGAATTAATAAGAATGAGTTCTTCGCGCACAAGCACACAAAAATTACTTGAAATTTTCAAACCATTTATCCAAGAGGCTATAGAAAGGCAAAGTAACATGCATAATGCCTTACTGATTTCTGCTTCAATTAAATTAGAAGAAGTGATTGCATCAGTAAAAAATATGAAGCCTCTATTGTCAGTAAAATTAGCTAAAAATATTTCGGAAGAAATAGGGATAGCTGTTGCTAAAAATTTACCATCCCAATGCCAACTTATTTTAGACGCTGAAATGTCAGAGCAAGTGGTTGTTGCAATAGCAAGCAATATGCGACCCTTAAGTAGACTTGTTTTTCCGGCTACTATGCCACAAGGCGTCACTATTAAAGGAGTTAATGCACTAGGTGCTGCGAGAGAGATTTATTTGTGCCATGATATGCCGCAACATGTTGCATTAGAAACAATAAAGTCTTTACCAAAGCGCTGTTTTTTTGCAATAGATGCCAACATGTCGCCAGAATATGTAAAGATGTTGGTTTCAAACTTGCTTGCTGAACGCGCTGTAAATTTGGATCTCAACTTGCCAAAAAATGTTGTAGCAGCAGTGCGCCAATTCTTACCAGCTGGATGCTGGACGAATGAACACATGATATCTAATCCAGATACTTCTGAAAGAGTATCACTCTTGCAAGTCATGTCTAGCATAGATAATGATTCGCAGAATAATCACGATGCTACTGCGACAAATTCCCAATTCAGACCTTAACTGATACTCAGTTTTTTGCAATTAAGAACCCTTAGGGGCAGGACCTAAAGATGGTTGCTCTTCTTCCTTTGAGTCATCTTTGAAAATTATCTGTTTGGCACGGATGGTATCTATTTCCTCGGGGGAAGTAGTATGTTTAAATCCGCAGTAGCGTTGATCATAGCCTAACTGAGTCACTTCTTCTGGCATAATATCGCCAAATCCAAGCCGTTTCTGATAAAGTGTTATAGCTTGAGTATTGAAAACACGAGTTAATGCATAAAACTCTGTGCCCGCAGGATAGTGACACAATACACATTGCATTAGTCGTCTACCGACTCCCTTACCTGGGTTTTCTACCGCTGCTTGTGAGATATACACAACAGGTTTTTCATTCACAAAAATTTTGTAAAAAAGGACAAATCCAGCAAGATGACCATTTTTTTCAGAGGCAAGGTAGCAAAGAGTGGTAGAATTTCGCCATTCCTTTATATCACTGAAAGCACCGGCAACCGCATAACGATATATTGGATCTTGATATAGAGGTTCTTTTTCCATTAATCCAGTTTCAACATCAGTTTGCGGATAATGTTTTATATCTTCCGCCAAATTGGGGGCTTTTCGATACGAGTCGAAAGTACTATCCCGAGACAATTCAAAAAGACGAAGCTCCATGGTTTTTGGTTTATAGGATTTTTCATTCGGTTTATTAGGAGGTAGATTTGAATGGTAGGTGAATACCAGTTCATCATCGTATTTGTCTTTAAATGTAATACGCATGGTAGATTCTTTCCAATAAATGGAACTATTATTGTTTATGAGAAAAACCACCTGAATGCAAACGAAGGGGCATGCTTGGTGCTTCTAAGGGAGAGGTAGCAGGTCTAGAAGAAAAGATATAACTGAATCTTCCAATAAATTGCCCTGCTTCAACTGAGCCACAACCGTTTGAGCGCAGATGGCTGGCTGCAATTATTTCCTCAGCATTGGGTTGTGGTTGCGTTTCACGACTGTCTGCCACCGAATTGATTTTATTTATTTTCTCAAGAATTTCAACTAAAGATAATTTCATTCTTTCAGAATCAACGGAAACATCTTCATTCACTATCTGAATATCTGCACCTACTGCATTTGAAGCAACATGTTTAAAAAAGCATGGTAATACAATT
>Ga0207012_1120_pt1 | contig 15308 bp, 10 predicted proteins | sample Alteio_BWMinCont_80_FD_153471 | JGI IMG/M metagenome (GOLD analysis project Ga0207012, IMG submission 153471) | Enriched cells from forest soil in Barre Woods Harvard Forest LTER site, Petersham, Massachusetts, United States -... | ecosystem: Environmental > Terrestrial > Soil > Temperate forest >...
AAGCGGCAAGGGTCTGGTCGGCCTCAAGGAACGGGGAAGTTTGGTGAGTCAACAAAAGCGATTCGAGTTCCGGTTAGTGAGGTAGAGAATGTTTTTAAATTAATAGAGAATGCCTTTTATCGCCTTCCATTTTATGAGACCGTTTCTGCAGGTTTTCCCTCAACGGCAGATAGTTTTGAAGGAGAGAAGCTCGATTTAAATGAATTGCTCATTAAACATCCCGCAGCGACTTTTTTTCTTAGGGTTTCAGGATCTTCGATGATCAAAGCAGGGATTCATCACAATGACATTTTAATTGTCGATAGAAGCTTAGAGCCTACACACGGGAAAATCGTCATTGCTGCGTTGAATGGAGAGCTCACTGTCAAGCGACTTTACCGGCATAATAATGTCATAAGGCTGATGCCGGAAAATGATGACTATCAACCAATTGAGGTAAAGCGTGAAATGGATTTACATATCTGGGGAGTCGTGACCAATGTCATTCATCCTTGTTGATTGCAATAACTTCTATGCTTCATGTGAGCGACTTTTTAACCCTCACTATGAAGGGAAACCAGTCATTGTCCTATCAAATAATGACGGGTGTGTGGTGGCGCGCTCTCAGGAGTCTAAGCAACTGGGAATCAAGATGGGAGAACCATTTTTTAAGATTAAGAATCTTTGTAAGCAGTATGATGTGATCGTCTGTTCTTCTAACTACGAACTTTATGGTGATTTATCGGATCGTATTATGAGCATTTTGAGCAAGCTAGGACTTGATATTCAGGTTTACTCCATCGATGAAGCCTTTTTGAAATTTCCCAAAGAAGAAGGCTCTATTTTTAATCAATGTTTTGAGATCAAGAAAATGATTAAAAAATGGGTAGGAATCCCGATTTCAATTGGAATTGCTCCGACTAAAACTTTAGCTAAGATAGCGGGGGCATCGGCCAAGAAGGGAAATGTGGGGGTTGTTGATTTGTCCGATTTTCGTGTAAAAATTGAAACACTCAAAATGACCCCTGTGGGTGATATCTGGGGAGTCGGTGGCAATAGCCAATCGAAATTACATGTGCTTGGAATCTATACAGCCTGGGATCTTCACGAGTCGGACCCTCTATTAATCAAAAAGAAGATGGGGATAACAGGCGAACGCATTGTGTGGGAGTTGAGAGGGATCAGTTGTTTGCCCCTTGAAGAGTTAGAATCGAAAAAGAGTATCACGAGTTCTCGATCCTTTGGAAAGCCTATGTTGGCAATGAACGATCTTGCAGAAGCACTATCGAATTATATTAATTCGGCATGTATTAAATTACGCGCACAAAAAAGCTGCGTACAGGCGATGTCTGTGTGGATAGAATCTGTTTTGAATGCACAGACAGGGGAGAGGCGTTACCATCAAAGTATGGTTGCATTTCCTTTTCCGACCAATGATACCGCCCAAATGATTTCGGAAGCGAAACGTTGTCTTCTAGGACTGTTTCGTGAAGGATTAATCTATAAAAAATGTGGGGTCACACTAATCGACCTCATTCAAGAATCCAATGTGATTCCCGATTTTCTTGTGGGCTCAATGGATCCAAAGCGCAAACACCTCATGAAAACTGTCGATGCATTAAATACTCAGTTTGGCAAGAACAAGCTTTTTTACGGAGCCATGGGGATTAATCGCGAATGGACAATGAAAAGAGAGAATAGTTCCCCCTGCTTCACCACGAATTGGAATGACCTGGCCATCGCCAAGGCCTAATTACCTGCAAGGATGAATTCTGAAAGCTGAAGGATGAAATTAGCAAAAAATCTAACTGAGAATGTTTGTGGCATGCATATGCATGCCACAAACATTAGGCCATAAATACTTCGAATTAAGCCTCAATAAAGGCTTTTATTGATTCATGAGCCTTGAGTTCTTCTGCAGTTTGCTTAAATTTATCTTTTTTAAACACAACTTCAGAGCTACTCTCAGATTTTCCCATGTTGCCATGGGTGACACCTGTAAAGAAGAGCTGATAGTTCATTGTCGGATGCAATTTGACAATCTCTTTGATTTTGGCTAACATGCTTGTTTTTACAGGAGGACAGACAGTATAGCTACAGTCTTTACCCATCTCTACATGGTGGTGATGCATTAATGCGTTATCACTTTTTGATTTTAATGAAAGATTAAGCACAACTCTTGGAGTTATAAAACCAAGTCCTCTGAAATCCAATTCAAGCGTTTTAAGTTCCTTGAATTTTCTTTCTTTAATCTTATCCAAGATAACAAGAGCATTTTCGTGGTGAGTTTCGGAGTACCATTTTTCATTTAAAGTTCTACCCATCGGATCAATAGACCCAGCAGAAAGATGCAAGGCTGTGACAGATTCTGGAATCATATCCAGGGCTGTTTTTAACAATCCCTTCTTTATGATTTGAGTAAAGAATGCCATCTGAGAGGCCGCTTTCATCTCTTCAAATTTCTCCATCGAAACTTTGAATTTGGCGTCTTTATGTTTTTTTACTAAATCAACCATCTCTTTCACTAGTTTCTTGTTGACTGGGTCGGCATGTGCAGGTTTCGGTTCTAGTTTTAATCGATTTTTATTTACATCATACATATATCCCAACGCACTTCCAGTAGAGAGACACATACCTCCCAACATCGGACTAAGAACTACCCAGGAACCTACTGTTGCGGCCACTGCACCACCGGCTGCAGCTCCTCCCACAACAACCCCTAATATCCCATAGGCAAATCCCATACCACAAGCCGATAACGTGAGGAGAAATTCTCTTGTTCCTCCTTCTTTCTTCACTGCGGCTAGTGCTACTGCCACACCAATGAATAATCCGACTCCAACACCTAATCCAATAGGAGTAACTAATAGACCGATAATAGTTAAAGCCGTCACAACCCCAAGAGCTATCGCAGCAATGACACTAAGAATCTGGGGAAGACGAAGTTTCCAATTAATCTCTTTTTTGGCTGTTTTTATTGATTCTAAGGCTTCTTCAGGGCTGTCAGTAACTGGAGCTACTATATCTAGCGCTTGGTCTTTAGCGACTTGAGATGGTGCTACAGTATCTAGTGTTAAAGCGACAGGCATTGGGATTAAAGAATTAGTTCTTTGATCGACTAGGTTTGATGGGTCAAACATGGATTCCTCCGTTTAATTAAATTGTTAATAATCAAATTGTATCATGTTATATTTTAAATGTAAATATAATTTTTGTTTTAATTTATTAGTTATTGTGTTACAATATATTTATAATTTAAATATTTTTAATATAAATAAATTACTGGGGAGAGTCCGATGATCAATGAAGCAAGAGTGGAGGGAGTTTTTTATCAAAAGTTGCTTTTCAAAGACGAAAATGACGAAAGCAAAGAATTTCACAGACTTAGAGTTTATAGCGGCATATTAGGTCGCATTATTTCGTGGTTTTATGGGAAAAAGGCCGAAAAAGTCCTACTCAAATTAAATGGTAAAGACATCGAAGGAAGTTTAAATATTGGAAGCATCTTAAAGCGAGAATTAAAGGTAACCAAGAGCGATCCGAACTTTAAAAAAATGTACCGATTCATTGTAGCAAAAAATGAAGCGGAGAAAGTAGAAGCATTGAAAAGAGGAGAGTCTATTCTCGTCCCTACAGTGGAAAATCTTATAAAACGAATAAAAGAATTCAAGGAAGACTATGATCGAGATGAACAGGCACGCAATCAACCTGCTTCACCTCCTAAACCAGAACCTCAAACTCAGCCTCAACCTGAGCCAACTCCAACCTCAGTCAAAAGCCAACCAGTTGTAGCTTTAGTTCAAACTCTAGAAACTGTAAAGCCAATACCGAAGCCTATTTCAACTCTTGTGGAAGATCAACCAGAATCGGAACCAGCTGTTTTACCTCCTCAGCCCGAACTTCAACCAACACCAACACCTTCACCTACAATTCAGTTATCCCCGCAAACTTCTGTTCACGCTCCAACTCTAGTCGAAAGCCAACCGGTTGTAGCGGAAGAAAAGCCACCTGTAGTTCAAGCTCAAACATCAGAAACTGTAAAGCCAGAAGCGGAGCCTATTTCAATTCTTGTGGAGGGTCAACCAGAATCGGAACCAACTGATACAGTTCCGGAACCAGCTGCTACAATCCCGCAAGATCCTGTTCCGCAGCCAAGTGTGGAGCGATCTCCCCATCGTCATCTATGCGGGTCGCGTACTGAAAAAGAAATTAAAAAAGAGGAGCGATTCTTTCGTGCAGCAAAGGTAGGTAATATTAAACTCTTTGATGAGCTGAAAGGTAAAATGGATCTCTCCATAGAAGAAGGGATCGATTTATTTGAGAATACTGTTTTAAAGTGGGCGTTAGCAAATGGACAGAATAAGATGGCCAAGCATATCATTGCTTATGGGAAAGAAATTGGTAATACCGAGCATTTAAATAAACAAGGCCCTGAAAAATGGAAATTGAATACAGCCTTACATTTAGTGATTGGAAAGGGGTATGTATTCGAAACACATGATGGAGCCAAGGTGACGCAAGGATGTTCTGGAGTAGATATTGTGAGGGCAATTATTGATGCGGATGGAAATCCAAATCTTCAGAACACCAGAGGCGATACGCCTCTACATTTGGCATGTTTAAGACATGACAGATGGATGATTGAGGCCTTATTGAACGGTAAGGCTGATACAACAATAAGAAATAAAGAGGAAAAACTGGCTAAGGACTACTTAGTAGGTGATAGTGATGTTGAAACCGATTTTTATACTAACTATGATAGAGCTTTTGGAATTTTGAAAGAAACAGTTTCTCCAAGCCTTCTTGATCTTGATAGATTTAGAGATGAGTGGAAGGCTTGTCAGGACATCTTCACGCAACATGAAAAAGAAAAAGCTAAGGACTTACCTGAAGCGTAATGTTAGTCATTTGTGGCAGGCCATATATTAGATTGGCTCAATCTGTCCATCGTCCATGTCCATTGTTTGTCTATGGCTGCTCGTCCATGGCTGCTTGTCTATTGTCCATGTCCATTACCAATTTGCTGAGATTTTCTAGATGGACATAGACGATGGACAAGCAGTTACGGAATCACCTCTAAAGTCGGTGCCACATATGCATGCCACAAATGCTCATTCGAATTTGCTATTTTTGACAATCGATCTTGTGCAATATGTAAATGTTTAGTATAGAAAATTGGGTAGATAACTATACTAGGTAAGACAGTGAATCGCGAAGATATGATTGATAACGGATGTTTGAATCTCGATGTATTTGAGGAAAATTACGCTCTCTATCAAAAGGATAGGGAGGCGGTTGATGCTTCTTGGCAATCCCTCTTTGATCAATTAGATAACGGGACGGAGCAGTCAAAATCTCAATTGCACTTGCCCCTAGAAGGGGATTGGCGCATTCACAACCTCATCGATGCTTATCGCACTTACGGACATTTACTAGCGAACACCAATCCGATTGCGATGCAGGCCCCCCTCGAACCGAAAGAACTTAAATTGGAAACTCTCGGTTTTTCTGAAAATGATCTCTCTAAAACGTTCCCCACTTATGGCATTACCAAAGAAAAAACTCTCTCTCTTGCAGAACTGATCAACATTCTGCGCGAGACCTATTCGAACAAGATTGGAATTGAGTATATGGGGATGCAGAATCCCGAACTGGAGAAATGGATTCAGGAACGGATCGAACCTAACCGTTTCCAACCTAATCTATCGATCGATCAAAAGCAGATGATTCTGCAATACCTCAATAAGTCAGAACTGCTCGAGTCTTTTTTACATACCAAATTTGTGGGTCAAAAGCGGTTCTCAATTGAAGGAGCAGAAACCCTCATTCCGATGCTTGCAGCTGTCATCAATGATGGCGCACTGAAAAATGTCGATGAATTCATCATTGGAATGGCCCATCGCGGTCGTTTGAATGTTCTCAGCAATATTTTCGATAAATCGTATGCTGAAATCTTCTCAGAATTTCAAGAGGGGTATATCCCTGCTTCGCTTGAAGGAAGTGGGGATGTGAAATACCACAAAGGATTTTACTCAGAGCTCAAGACAATCAACGGACATGAGGTAAAGCTCACTCTGACTCCTAATCCGAGTCATCTTGAGGCTGTCGACGGCGTAGTTGAGGGGCAAGCCCGTGCGCGTCAGGTGCTACGGAATGATGTCGAACAAGAAAGAGTGTTACCTATTCTCATCCACGGGGATGCAGCTTTATCTGGACAAGGGGTCGTTTATGAGACGATGCAGCTTTGTCATTTAGACGGCTATTCGACCGGAGGGACGATCCATTTGGTTGTCAACAACCAGATTGGATTTACGACATTGCCAGAAGATGGACGATCGACTCAATACTGTACCGACGTCGCCCATGCGTTTGGAGCTCCCGTGTTTCACGTCAATGCTGAAGACCCAGATGGATGTATCCATGCCGTCAATCTTGCTATTGAACTCCGTCAAAAATTTCATTGCGATGTGTTCATCGATCTAAATTGCTATCGCAAATATGGACATAATGAAGGGGATGAACCGTCTTTTACCCAGCCTCTTGCTTACTTAGAGATTCGTCAGAAACGTCCGATTCGCGATCTATATCGCGACAAGCTTATCGAAGAGGGGGTACTCGAACAGAGTAGGGCTGAGAACTTGGAAACGGAATTTAAGTCGGCTTTACAGCAGGCATTAGCTGAGCAAGGAAATGGTAAATCTAATCCTGTGGATGAAGCGGTACACAAAAAAAATGTGACAAATTCCCGTATTCCGAATGTTTCAAAACAATCTCTGCAAGAGGTAGGAGAACTCATTTGCACTATTCCAGACGATCTATCTGTCCATCCAAAGCTCGTTGCACTCATGAAAGAACGTCAAGCGATGTTAGCTGAGGCGAGGCCGCTTGACTGGGGAATGGCTGAGTTGCTTGCTTATGGCACAATCTTGTGGGAAGGGATAAGTATTCGATTGTCTGGACAGGACACTTGTCGGGGGACATTTAGTCATCGTCATGCTCTTTTGATGGATCAGAAGAATGAGTGCAGATATATCCCTTTGCAGCACCTGAAACCACTGCAAGGACGCTTTGATGTCTATAATTCTCCTTTGTCAGAGTATGCGGTGTTAGGATTTGAATTTGGCTATAGTGTGGCCAATCCGAGCGCCTTGGTGATTTGGGAAGCGCAGTTCGGTGATTTTTGTAACACCGCTCAAGTGTTGATCGACCAGTTTATTGCAAGTTCAGAACAAAAATGGTGTCAGAGATCATCCCTTACGATGCTTCTTCCTCATGGTTATGAAGGACAAGGCCCTGAGCACTCATCTGCGAGGATCGAGCGTTTTCTTACTCTTTCAGCCGATAATAACATGCGTGTGGTAAATCCAACGACACCGGCACAGTTATTCCATCTTTTGAGACGACAGGCATTGTCTGCTGTGAAAAAACCTCTCATTGCCTTTACTCCAAAGGGATTGCTTCGCCATCCTAAATGTGTGAGTTCTTTAGATGATTTAGCGCAGGGAGAATTTCAAGAGTTTCTTGAAGAGCCCTTGAATAAAAAAGAAGGGATTGAAACTCTTGTATTTTGTAGTGGACGGATTTTTTATGATCTGGTTGTTGAACGAGAGAAAAGAAAAAAAGAGGGAATGGCCATTGTACGCATTGAACAACTCTACCCATTAAATCTCAATCGATTAAAAGAAATCATTGGAAATTATAAAGGGATTAAGAGATGTATATGGGTACAAGAGGAACCAAATAACATGGGAGCGTGGAGTTATATCCAACCCCATCTGCGCGAATGCTTGTTTACGCAAATCCCATTAGAATGCATCAGTCGTCCACGCAGCGCATCCACAGCTGTCGGTTCCCATGCCATCCATAATAAAGAATATGAAGAAATCATGAAACAGCTTTTTAGAGAGGGTCAATGAGAGTAGAGATAAAGGTCCCTGCAATGGGAGAATCGATTTCAGAAGCGACAATCGGTGTGTTTCTCAAAAGTTCAGGTTCTGAAGTCAATCTTGATGATGAACTAGTCGAACTAGAAACTGATAAAGTTAATCAGTTGCTCTATGCTCCTGCCGGTGGTGTTCTTAATTGGACGGCATCAAAAGATGAAGTCGTGAAAATTGGACAGGTCATTGGATATATCGAAACGGATCAGAAAGCTTCCCCTCAATCGACACCACCTCTAGCTTCTCCAGAAAAACCAATTCCAGTGAAATCAGTCCCAGAGAAGACAAAAGCTCCTCCGGTTCCAAAAGAAACACCTCAGTCTTCACCCCCACCTCCCTCTATTTCACCAACTCCTCCAAAACAGTCTCTTCTGAAATCGGAAGGCGCAAGGATAAGTCGCGAGGTATTTATTAGGGAAATTCCCAAAGAAAATGGGAAATCGACAGAAAAAACAAAGGAAATGAAAACAGACACTTCAAATCGAGAAGAAGTCGCCAGACGTTCTCCCGATGCCGCACGTCCTGAAACGCGCAAGAAAATGTCCAAAATTCGCAAAGTGATTGCAACGCGGTTGGTTGATGTGTTGCAGCAAACCGCTATGTTGACGACATTTAATGAAGTCGATATGACGGCCATCATTGCTCTTAGAAATGCTTATAAAGATACATTTGCGGAACAACATAAGGTAAAACTTGGATTTATGTCGTTCTTTGTAAAGGCGGCTGTTTCGGCATTAGAGGCCTTTCCTGAGGTGAATGCTTATCTCGATGGCGATGATATTGTTTTTCGAGAATACTACGATATCGGAATTGCTGTGGGAACTGAAAAGGGATTAATTGTTCCAGTACTGCGTGGTTGTGATCATTTGACATTTGCCCATATCGAACAAGAGATTGAAGAGTATGCTAAGAAAGCACGGGCAGGAAAACTAGCGATGAGTGACCTACAGGGTGGTGGATTCACGATTACAAATGGGGGTGTCTACGGTTCCCTTCTTTCAACTCCCATTCTAAATCCGCCTCAATGTGCCATTCTGGGAATGCATAAGATCATGAAACGTCCGGTTGTGGTAAATGATGAAATTTGCATTCGACAAATGATGTATCTGGCACTGAGTTATGATCATCGCTTAATCGATGGTAAAGAGGCTGTTTCTTTTCTTGTCCACATGAAAAACTGCTTAGAAGATCCCTCCAGAATATTTTTGGAGGTGTAGGATGTATGATCTCATCGTCGTAGGGTCTGGTCCTGGCGGCTATATTGCTGCCATCCGAGCTGCGCAATTAGGACTAAAAGTAGCTTGTATCGATAAACGCAAATCTCCAGGAGGGACATGCCTCAATGTGGGGTGTATTCCTTCAAAAGCACTTTTGCAGTCGACAGAACAACTGGAGTGGCTGCAAAAATCGAGTGGAGATCAAGGATTCAAATTAGGAGAAGTTTCCCTCGATTTTGGAATGATGATGAGCCGCAAAGAGGGGATTGTCGGGGGGCTAGTCGACGGCATCCATTCTCTTTTCAAACGATATGACATCGCTTATTTACAAGGAAACGCAAGTTTCATTGATCCTCATACCATTGAGATTGTCGATGGAACCGAGCGACAAACCGCAGTGGCTAAATTTATCATCATTGCAACGGGATCGGAACCTATAGATCTTCCTTTCTTGCGTTTCGATGAAAAGACTGTTATTTCATCGACAGGTGCACTTTGTTTGAAGGAGCCTCCTAAGCGGTTAGTTGTCATTGGAGGGGGTGCAATTGGAGTAGAATTGGCTTCGGTTTACCGTCGGTTGGGAAGTGCTGTGATGATTGTCGAAATGCTCGAAACAATCACACCCACTATGGATCCCGCGATCTGTAAGCAATTACTTCAGAGTCTTAAAAAACAGGGCATCGACTTCATGTTAGGGGCGAAGGTCACTGGGGCTCAGATTAACAAAGGTACTGTCACTCTCGGCATTGAGCATAAGCAGAAAAATACACAATTAGAGGCTGATATCGCCCTGATTGCTATAGGACGCCGCCCATACACTAAACAGCTCGGTTTAGAGGCAATTGGAATCAATCCAACTCCAAAAGGATTTATTCCTGTTGATGGCAACTTTAAAACGTCTCTACCCCATATTTTTGCTATTGGCGATGTGATAGAAGGCCCCATGTTGGCTCATCGCGCTTCCCACGAAGGAACCGCTGTGGCGGAGTTGATTATGGGTCGGAGCGCAACAGTAAATTATATGAGCATTCCTAACGTGATCTATACACATCCCGAAGCTGCATCGGTTGGTTTAACGGAAGTTGAAGCAAAAGAGGCAGGATTAAATATTGTGATTGGAACGAGTTATTTTCGCGGGAATGGACGTGCGCGATGCAATGGAGAGACTGAGGGGTTTGTCAAAATCATTGGAGAAAAAACGACCGGACGATTAGTGGGCATGCATATCGTCGGACCGCATGCTTCCGAATTGATTGCCGAAGGAATATTGGCTTTGGATAAAAAAGCGACTATTCACGATATCGCAAATGCATGCCATCCCCATCCAACACTTTCGGAAGTGATGATGGAAGCTGCGATAAATTGTTTGTAAAGTCCGTGCCACAATAAATTTGTAACAAAAAATTTGTGGCATGGACTTTAGTCCGGGTTGGAGTGCAAAAAGCCTCTTTCAATTTGTTATGGAGGGAGATATTGAACGCACATTAACCTTATGTTTTTTTCCTTAAATTCCAAAAAAACGTAAGTGGTTGAAAATATTTTAAAATTATCTTTGCGTTTAATTCCTAAGGTGCTTACGGTGAAGTTGGCACGAAAGTTGAATATAAAATAGCAGGGTGATAAATCCCTGATACCTTTAAGGAGGTTCAAAATGAGTACAATAAAAAAAGTGACAAAGTCTAAGTCACACAGTGTTAAGAAGAAAGTGGTAGCTAAGAAGTCTACTACTGTAAAAAAAGCAGTAGCCAAGAAAGTGGTGACTGCAAAGAAAAAAGCACCTGCTAAGAAAAAAGTAGTGGCGAAAAAAGCGATTGCAAAAAGACCCGCAGTAAAAAAAGTAGCAGTAAAAAGACATGCTGTGAAAAAAACTGTGGCTAAAAGAGCACCTGCTAAGAAAAAAGTGGTTGCTAGAAAAGCAATTGCAAAAAGAGCACCTGCTAAAAAAAAAGTGATAGCTAGAAAAGCTGTTGCGAAAAAGGCGATTGCAAAAAGACCCGCAGTAAAAAAAAAAGTAGTCACTAAAAAAACCACAGTGAGAAGAAGTGCTTCTCATAAAATGAGTTTAGCAGTAAAAAAAAAAGCGCCCATAAAAAAAGCTGCTGTAACTAAGAGCGCTGTGAAGGTTGTGAAGCCATTTACTCCACCTGCTAAGCCCGTTGAGCGGTCATCACCCTCTCATTCTCATTCAAAACCGATGAGTAATGATTTAAGAATGAGAGTGAGAGTGGAATCGCTTGAAGGGTGGAAACGCAGAATGGCAAGACAAGCTGGAATGTAATTGAGAAGAAAGATGGATGTGCGGAAACCTCGCGTTGTGGCCATTTTACAGGCTCGGATGGGTTCAACGCGACTTCCGGGAAAAGTACTCAATAAAGTACTTGATAGACCACTTTTGCTGTACGAAATTGAACGTTTGCGTCGATCGCATTTGATCGATGAAATTGTGGTCGCCACGACGACTTCTCAGCTCGATAAACAGATCGTTAGGTTCTGTGAGGAATCCCATTTCCCAGTATTCTGTGGAAGTGAAGAGGATGTGCTCGATCGCTATTATAGAGCGGCAAAAGCCTTTAAGGCCGACGTTGTTATTAGAGTGACGGGAGATTGTCCAATTATCGATCCAGAGGTGGTCGACCAAGTGATTGCTTTCTATTTGGAGGCCTCGCCTCCTTTCGATTATGTTTCCAATACATTACAACGGACTTACCCAAGAGGGTTAGACATCGAAGTTTTTTCCTTTAAAGGCCTAGAACGTGCTGCACATGAGACAAAGCTCCCTTATGAGAGGGAACATGTCACCCCGTATTTTTATCAACATCCTGAGCTGTTTAGACTGGGTAATGTGGCCTGCGAGACGGATGAGTCGCGGCACCGTTGGACAGTAGATACGGCTGAGGATTTCGAGCTGATTTCACGTTTGTTGGGTGAATTGTACCCGAATAATCCTGAGTTTAGGATGGCGGATGTTTTGCAAGTTTTGAAGGATCATCCCGATTGGGTAAAAATCAATGCTCATATCGAGCAAAAACCAATGTAAAATATCTAATACAATCTCAAAAAGTGAAAAAATGCTGATTTTGACACTTTTTCATATGAAATTATGTTGTTATAAGTCCTTCTGGTTTTATAGGGACAATGGACAATAGGGACAATAGGGACAATAGGGACAATAGGGACAATAGGGACAATGGACAATAGGGACAATAGGGACAATAGGGACAATAGGGACAATAGGGACAATAGGGCAATTTTTTATAAGGATGGTTTTTATTTTACTAGAGGAGAATAATAGAATCAATAAAAAAGATGTTATCGTTTATGTTTTTATATTTATTGTTTAATAATGTTTGTTATTGATATAATAAAAAATATAGTTAACAATCTAGTGATAATGTTTGTTTTGGAGGTTTATTATGGGCGGGCCAAATCTAGACCTAGGTTCTCCAGGTGCAAACCAATGGAGACCAGAAAATGAATCTCAACCGGTAAAGGGCTCCAAATCTCCATCTTCATCGCAAGAAGTGGATGCTGGAGGAGAATTAGCATCACGTCATGTCAGTAAACAAACAAAGAACCCCTCACCTCTTCGGCCTCACCCTCCATCATCACCCTACCCTGGCTCCGAGTCAAACGACAAAAAAATTTCACAAAGGGATGTTACGTTTGATAATAAAAGTGGTTCTCTAAAAATAGCTACGAAAGCATTGGGAGTCTCATCAAGAAAAGATTCTAGTATAGAGGATGATCTGCCCAGTCAAATAGAGATAAGTGACGAAGATTGGGAAACTATAGATAGTCAAAATGAAGCTACTCTGAAAAAATTCTTTGAGAATCCTGAAAAAATTAAAAAAATCCGCATAAAAGGTGATAAATTAGTAATCAGTGAAAGAGTCTGGATTCAGAGAGCTTTTTCTTGGATTGTAAGGCATTTTTTTACACACACTAAACAGGATTACACATTAAAATCACTCCAGACTTTTCTCTATATTTATGACAAATTTGATGATCCTTCAATTAGATCAAAATTATTAAATACTCCTTTTGCACGACGTATTGCGAAGAATTTTTCAGGAAATAGGGTAGCGCCTAAAGGGCTTGAAGGAGAGGACGTAGCTAAATGGAATCAAGCGTATAGTTCGATAGCTCAATTGGCTCAAGGAGACCTAGTGCCTATAATAGCAATTTCGGATGACGGATGGGAATTAGATGACGAATGGGAGTTTGAGGGGCTGGGTAATGAAGAAGGTTCAATTTCGCAACTAGATCAAGAACCAGAAGATGGATCTGCAGAAAATGTAGTTAAGACTGTAGTGGGTGATGTTTCGAATGAGAAAAAGGCACTTGGTACCCTGGAGGAAGTTAATGCGGAGCTAGAAGTGGACGAGTTGGAAGAAGTATCTGATGAGGTGGAATTTGACCCCGACACACTTAGAACCTTAAATCGATACTTTAAAGATGAAGACGCAATGGGCACTATCAATGATATGTGGGGTGATGCAAAAGCGATTTTAGATGGAAATACAAGATTGTATGATGAATTAGAGAGTGCTTTGAAAGGATGTAATGAGAGGGGGGTACTAGATAAAAGTAAGCTAAATGAAAGGCTAAACGAACTTGAAGATAGGTGGGGGGAGTTATATAACTCGTTTAATGATCTTCAGGCAGCCGAAAAAAAAATTGATAGTGGCACTCCAACTGACAAGATTAGAGAAGAAAGGAATGATGCAATTATTCATTTCAATCTCTGTGTCGAAGATTTTCGAGAAGTTTGCGAGGAGATTATCTCTCCTCGCCGCCCTCCGAGATTATGAAAAATAGGCATTTTTTTTTGGAGAGATCGATTATACCACCCGATCGCCAATCAGGGTTTGGCCGGTGTAGCTATGAAGTTTAACCCTCTGTAATGAGCCAATAAGAGACTCATCCCCTCTAAAAACAACATTTTTCCAGCAGCGTGTTCTTCCTTTTAGCAAAGACTCTTCCTTTAAACTCTTATTCTCGACGAGAATCTCTACTTCTTGGCCAAGCAAGTCTTGTCGATGTTTTTGCGAGATACTCTCTTGTAGGTCGATTAGGCGTTGCAGACGCTCTTCTTTGACTTCTTCCGGAATATCATCTGTCCAGCGCATTGCTGGAGTACCTTTGCGCGGACTATATGCAAAAAGGAATCCAACAGAGAATTCAAGTTGCTTCAGTAAATCATATGTCATCATGAATTCTTCCTCTGTCTCTGTGGGGAATCCAACAATGATATCTGTGCCAAGGGCCACATTGGGGACCAGAGAGCGCAACATCTCGACTTTCTCTAAATATTGTTCCACCGTATAGATACGATGCATTTTCTTTAGGATGCGATTGCTCCCTGCTTGGAGGGGGAAGTGGACAAATTCGCAGAGAGTACGCAGATCTCGAATCGCAAGCATAAGGTCGTGTGTGATATCGACAGGGTGGCTTGTCATGAAACGCACGCGTTCAAGTCCGGGGAGCTTATCGATCTTATAAAGGAGATCGTGGAAGAGGCATCCCCATTCGGGTTGATCTTTTCCATAGCTATTAACGTTTTGACCGAGGAGGATGATTTCCTTGTAACCATTATCTACCAGATGGCGACATTCTTCTAAAATATGATCGGGATGACGGGAAACCTCACTGCCACGTGTGTACGGGACGACACAATAGGTGCAATACTTATCGCATCCGCGGATGATGGAGATGTAAGCTTTGACTTTATCATCCCGTTTTGCCCCAATATAATCGAGTTCGTGATGAAAATGATCATCGGTGCGAAAGGCTTGCTTCCCTGTAGCGATCACTTCATCTAGGATATTATTGAGATCGTGAATGTTATTAGTTCCTAAAACGAAATCAATATGAGGAACCTTTTGAAAAAGAGTATCTTTTTTGGCATTGGCCATACATCCGGTGATGCCGATGAGGGGCTGATGAAGCGAATTTCTTCCAAGCTTGCCCAACTGACCTAATTTACCCATGACTTTTCTTTCGGCTAGATCGCGAATTGAGCAAGTATTATAGATGAGAAGATCTGCAGAAGATTCATCCTCAATACGTTGAAGTCCACGTGATTCGAGCTGTCCGACCATAATCTCACTGTCGAGTTCATTCATCTGACAGCCATAGGTTCGAATAAAAAAGGTCTTAGGTTGATGCATTT
>Ga0207012_1121_pt1 | contig 15082 bp, 17 predicted proteins | sample Alteio_BWMinCont_80_FD_153471 | JGI IMG/M metagenome (GOLD analysis project Ga0207012, IMG submission 153471) | Enriched cells from forest soil in Barre Woods Harvard Forest LTER site, Petersham, Massachusetts, United States -... | ecosystem: Environmental > Terrestrial > Soil > Temperate forest >...
ACGACTCCCTCAAGAGTGATGTCCTGGTCCCCGGCTCGTAATGTGAATACAATTTCTGATCCAACCGGAAGGGGGTCCGAGTCGAAGACAAAAACGCCCTCCAAACTTAGGTCCCGGACAGCCGCAGCGGTTGCGCCATAATGGACGCGGCTTCCCGGTTTGGGTTGGAATCGTTGAGTGGCGCGCCTATCTTTTGAGGACATCGTCTTAGTTCACCTTTTGCCTCGATGGATTTGGGTGAATCGTCAAGTGGAGCAGTCCAAATGAGTGCGCGAGCGCAGGATTTCCCGGTTATCGACGGCGGTTTCTTGACACCTCTGTGAAAAAACTTGTTGAGGCCCGGAAGGGGACGCACTTTCCAGGCCTTGTCCAGTCCATACGGCGGCATAGATCAGTGCGATTTCCGGGCGAGTTCGTCGAGCCAGGCATCCAGCATCAGGCGATACTCTCTGGCGATCTCTCCAAACAGCACGCCCATACCATAGCCGGAGTGCGTATAGATGACCTTGCCGGGCAATTCGCAGGTGCTGCAGCCGTAGCGGATGTTGAAACGCAACTCCCTGCCCACTGGAAACGGATTGAGCATTTCTATATAGCAGCCACGAGAGCTCAACTGAGAGACCCGCGCTACTGCATGCGCCCCGTCCGACATCCCCATCACTTCAGCTTCGGCAATGAATGAGAAGCGCGGAGTGGTGCGGGCTACCGAGAACTCAGCTTGCGTCATGGTGCCGCCTCGCCGCCAACTGACACCGTTGGCCAACTCTGATTTCATTGTATGCAAGGACCGGGTGATCCGCCCGAATGAGTGCGCGGAATTGCGAAAGAGATAGCTGGCTTCAAGTACAGGTGGACGCCGGTATCGGAACACATAACCCAGAAGCTCGTTCTTCGGGACTTATTTGCAATGTGTGCTCGACACTTCATTGCAGGGCCACCGGCACAGGGAGTTGCGTACAAACCGGCGACGGCCTTGGTGGCCAGGCGCCCTGCCATCCGTTTCCAAGAGAAATTCGGCACAGCTTTTTGGCCAGGCATGGGGGAAAGCCCGAGAATCAGCCTTTGCAGGAATGCCTGGTCGGTGTCAGAAATGGACGACGAAGCCGAGCGACGCACGGACGCCATTGGTGGTATTGCCCGAGTTGCGCAGGCCGATGTAATCCAGTTGAGGACGCAAAGCCAAGTGCGGGAGAAGACCGATATCCACGCCGCCGCCGATGCTGTAAGCAAATTGGTCTGACGATTCGCCGCCGAAACCGGCGGTCAAGCGCGAACCGCCGAAAAGTGCTTGCGCGAAGGGAGTCAGGTTGGAGGGGTTGGGGAAAGACAGGCGCGGACCGAAGAGATAGGTGTAGGTGTTGAGGGAAACGCCGCCGGGAGAAGCGTGGTAGACACCAAAATCGCCGACGACGCCAACCCAGCGATTGGGATTATACGCGATGGAGCCGCTGATGCCGTTCTGGTTGACGCCACTGGAGCCGCCCAAGCGGAAATAGGTATACCCGACGGAGGCGTCAACGGACTGACCGCGCGACGGAATGGCGAAGATGAGGAGACCCAAGCCAAGGAAGAGCAGGCGTTTCATAAGAACTGATCCTTTCGAGAGATTGGAAGCACTGAGAGGCGGGGCGAGGGAAGGGTAGCCGCCCCCAACGGCAGATACCATTTTGTGGCAACGTGGGGAAATTTGGCGGGGAATGAAGGAAAGGTTTCTAGGGACGCAATAGCGGAGAGCGGGATCCTGTTTCCGCTGATCCCCGTCTCCCAAGCCCTATTCGGTCCAGATGGAGGATCACCCCCGAAGACATTAGGGCGCAGGGACGCTGGTCGAGGATTGGCTCTCATTCTCAGTTTGAGCGAGTTCTTCACGTAGGCCTGCCGCTTCATTGCGGTCTTTATCAGCCTGAATATGGTACTTGACAGCCCCGACGCTACCTATGGCGTTGAAAAGCTTGGTCATGCCATCGTTTTTGCCCTTGCCGGTATGTTCGAGTTGGTCGGCGAATTCATCTTGTTGCAGGGCGTCGGTCTCCACTTCGTTTATACGCCGATGCAGGTCCTGGATCTTCGCCCAACGCTGTGCCTGCAAGATGGCGGGATCGTTTTTCGGTGATGGCGTTGTCCCCCCGCCACTGTCCTCCAGATCGTCAGTGAACACCTGGAGGTTATTTTTGCCTTGGATACTGCCCTGGTCGGCAGCCAAGCCATACCAGCTCAAGGCCTTAGCATTGTCGGGCTCCACGCCTTGCCCGAATTGATACATCCAGCCGAGCTGGTTTTCGGCGTCTCTGTTGCCCTGCGCCGCGGCTCTGACAAACCAGGCCATAGCCTTGGCGTAATCCATTGGGACGCCGGTACCCTTCTGAAATATGTAGCCTATGTTTTCCTCAGCTTGGGCGCTCCCATGATCTGCGGCCATGTAATACCAGGAAAGAGCCTCGGCGTAATTCTGCGGCTGGCCCCATCCTTCCCCTGCCATGTAGCCCAGCTGGTTTTCGGCGTCGGAGTCGCCCTGGTCGGCGGCGCGGCGATACCAAGACATAGCCTGCGCATAATCAAGCTTGTCCCCACGTCCGACCTTGTAGAAGTACCCGAGTTCCTCCTCGGCGTCGGAGAGATTTTGGTCGGCCGCTTTCCGGTACCAGGCGAGGGCTTGCTTGTAATCACGCTTGACGCCGCGGCCACCCTCGAACATACGCCCCAGATTGTACTGCGCGAGTGCATAGCCCTGGTTCGCCGCCAGACGGTAGTAGTTTGAGGCGCGCTTGTAATCTTGTGGCACACCGATGTTATTTTCATACAGACTGCCGAGTTGATTCTGCGCCGCAGCGAAGCCCTGGGCGGCGGATTTGCGATACCAACTCAAGGTATCCGCGTAATCGAGTGTCACGTAGCGGGCACTAAAATAATAATTCCCGAGGGCAAATTGCGCCTGGGCGTCCCCCGCAGCGGCAGGCTCGCGAAGGGAGTCGATTTCATTTTCCGACGGCGGTTCCGTCGCCTGGGTCGAGTTTTGCACCGGCGCCTGCGCTCGTGCCGCGGAAATCAGGGCGAACAAAAAGAATGCTGCTAGCGTGGCCGTAGTCCGAACGCTCATGGGGTCTACCCCCTTGACGATTTTAGGAGAATAACCGGGAAGGATGCGACTGAAATGGCTCCCTTACATCAGTGCAACTGGCCCCTCGCAGCGATCTGCAAAACCGCATCCCACCGTGATCATCCGCAATCCTTCAGCAGCCTGGCAGGCCGAGGCTCATTTAACAATAGACTGCTCGTACTAAAGGGACAGATTGTGCTCAATGTTGTATTCGCAGCCATAATGAAAGGATTAAGGCCAGGGCGCTATCGCGCATACGGTTTCGACCATATCTTCACGGCGGTACAAAGGTATGGCAAGTCGTAGATGGAGTTAATCCCCTTGTGATCGCTGCGCTGGGAAGCGAGGGAGGAGTCTTTGAGCGAGCGGTCGGCCGGCCACTCGAAACTATTCCTGGACCGGCCCTGCGAAGTTAGAGGAATCTGGGGCACATTTCGAAGACTCCATAACTGACAATCGGGCACATCGAAAGTGCAGTCACAAATCCAGCCCCCGCATTGATCTTGGCGGGGGGACAAGTTATCGGAAGGGATGAAGACTTGGTCGCGTTGATAGCTGCGCCATCAGGTCTTGGAAGTCGCCGCGCCCCCGGGTATTTCGGCGGCGGCATTTTTCGCCGCGATGCGACCCTGGACTGTGCAGCGGGCCAGACCGTGGAGACTGAATCCGCCCGCTGACTCGCCTCCGCAATAGAGGCCCGGTATGACTTTGCCTTCAAGGTCTACCACCTGACACTTGGAATTGATCCTCAGGCCCGAGCGCGTATCGTGGATCACCGGCGTAGCCCAGGCCGCATAGAAGGGGGGCTTCTCGATCTTGAACTTAGGCGCGAGCTTGCCAAAGTCGGCGTCCTTGCCCGCGTCCACAAACGAATTGTATTTTGCCAAGGTCCTCTGGAGGACATCGGCCGGCATTGGCTTTCGCTGATACTTGTTCACGATCTTGCCGGCGAGCTCCGCGATCGTGCCAGCCGTGCAGAAATAGCCCTCGGCAATATCTACGTGGGGAGGCGTAACCGTCCACTTCTCCCGCGTCACCGCATCGGCATCGAAGATAGCCCAGATGGGTCCGCCACCGTTGGTCGCTTCACCAGTTCCGGCCATGGCCGCATTGAGAAAATTCGAGGGGGAATATTTGATATTGGCGGCATTCAAGTAGCTTCCGGGGGTGTAGGGGTTGACGGCATTGTAGTTGTTCGCAGTGTACTGTTCCTGTGTCTCATCGTAGAACCGCAAACCCGCCTGATTGACGAGGATCAGATTCTGATAGTCGCGCACAGCAAGGCCGATGGCGCCCGCGCGAGCGAAAACGGGGCTGGCCGGCTGGAACGTTAGGCTGACGTAACCGTACCGGCATCCAATTTTGCCGGGCTTGGTGACGTTCTGGCCGAACTCTCCGGATTGATTAAATGCGCCCCAGAGCGACGCGCCGATGGACATGGCGGCGATCTCTCCGCTGGCATCCTGGTAGGAATAGGGCTCACCGGCCACTTGATACTCTTCGGTCAGCCGGGGGTCGAAGATTCGGCGGAAGTTCACATTGCTGCTGTGTCCGCCAGTGCCGAGGATGACGCCCTTGCGCGCCCTGATGTTCACGGTTTTGCCCTGGCTCGCAGCCGCGATGCCCAGAACCCTGCCTGAGGTAGGGGTCTCACGAATGAGGCTCGTCATCCTGTGCTGCAAAAGAATCTGCGCACCCAATTTCCGGGCCGAGGCTTCCAGCGGCCGGATCAAGCCGACGCCGGAAGAGGCCGTAGCCTGGTGCTCCGGGTCGAGCGGAACGCCTGTCTGAACCTGCACCCAGGCCATCGGTGCGGCATGATGCTCTCTGAGAGCGGAGTTTCCGCACGCGTGCCCGCCGGCGTTGTCCGGGGCCTTCTCGACGAAGATGACTCCATGGGCGATCAGCCATTCCAAGGTTGGAGCGCTGTTGTCGGCATAGGCGCGTATGACTTCCTTGTCGTTGTACCGGTAGTCCGGAAATCCGTTGGGTTCCACTACCGACCAGTCCGTCAGGTCGGAGAATAGCAGGTCGGGCGAATCCACGATTCCATACTTTTTCTGCCTGCTAGTCCCGCCGCCCAGAGCGACATTTCCACCGCTCAAGATGGCGTGCCCACCGACGTCGGAGTTCGCATCGATTACAATTACGGAGGCGCCCCCTTCAATCGCTTGAATGGCTGCAGGCAGACCCGTGGCCCCCGCTCCGACAACGACGACGTCCGCCTCTTTGTCCCAGTGTCGCGGTACCTGTGCGCCTTCAATTTCCTTTGCGGCGAGCCCCGCCACGGCAGCCGCGCCTATGCCTGCGGCTGTCGTCTTGACGAAATCTCTGCGCGAGATACCATTTTCTTCGCGGCTTCGTTTCATGTCACCACTCCTGAATTGGCGATAGAGGTTGGGTCCTTGTGCAAGACCATAGGCCCGCCTGGCACTGGCGTCAAGGCCGATCATCCGGCGCGCGTTGTGGAAGGAGAAACGATCTATCTTTAAAGAAGTTATTTCCAGTTGAGGATTTTCTTTTGGCGCTTGGTCCAGACTTTGGCAAAGGCACGTGGGGATTACCAGTCAGCTCACACAAAGCTCAAAGAAAGACCTCAAAATGACTTGCCCTGAAACGCTAGGTTGCAGATACATGGGGACTTAGCTGGGTTCGTTTTGCAAATTTAGCTTATCGCCTCATGTCTAAGGCTTCATTGTCATCGAATCTGCTCCTTGGCACGCCTGGTCTCTTTGTTGAGCTGTCAGGGTTCAATTGTTGTCTCCCTGCTCTTAATTTAACCCTGATTGCGAGGCCTGGGTTGCGCAGCCGCCTGTGCCCGTTGGTGCTGTAGTGCACAGCTGATCAGCCAATGGAGTAAAGTAAACCTGCGAAGCTCCGGTGGCTGCCGATGAGCCATCTACCACTATGCCGCTTGTGCCGCCTGACTCGGGTATCTTCGCTTCGGTTGCCGTGGATGTGGTGATCGTCGATCCGGAAGTCACATCGAACGACATGAGGCAGCCAGTGTTTGTTGAACAGCTCACCGGCGCGGCCGTTTGGCCAAGAGCCGTCACGCTCAAGTAGATCAAATCCGTGCCAGTCGGGTGCGCCCCAGCGCTCGTGTTACTGGGATTAAAGAACTCGGTAACGGGAGAGCATAGTGGGGGTCCTGTTGCCGCGGTGGTAAGAGCCGGCCCGGGGATTGTGGTCCCCAGCACTCCCGTAGTTGAGACTGGGATTTGGTACAACGTGGGGATGTTGCTCCCAGCGGCAGGGGCACAGACGTACATGTTTCCCGCATTTCCCAGAAACCACTGTTGGTCAAAATTTCCATCGTAGATATCTGTTCCGGGGCCGTTAGTACTTAGGATGGTTTGAATGCCGGCGCTACCCACGGCAAAGGTCGTCGCGAATGTGTAAACGGCAGAAACGCCGGCAATTTGTCCAGAGTTCGCCGTAGATTTCGATACGAATACATATACTTTGCCATTGGTTACATCAAGAAGCGGACCGTCAAAGTTATCGCCGGTGAAACTGACTTGGGCGGTTTTGTCAACGGGACTTGCGCCTCCACCGATTGTCGCGTCCACACGTTTGAGCGTGCCGAATCGACTACCTACAAAAATCTTGCCGGTGCCGTCATCATAAACAGGGTCGGTGAGAGGACTGCTGTTACTAGTCAACGCCGGCCAGCGATTCACCGTGGTGGGAACTGTGGCCGCGGTGAGCACTACCTCGGCGGGCGCCCCATTGAACACCCCGGTGAATTTGTGCAGAAAACCGAAGCTATCTCCGGCGTAAAGCGTGTCGTGCGCGAAGTCGTAGAAAGGCGACGACTCCGTGTCGTCGGAAAGAGTAGTATCGCCGTTCGCGTTGGAGAAGTCGATCGTCGTCATGCACGGCGCTACGCAAGTGCGGTATGCTACATCGCCCACCGAAGTCAGAGGGTACGGGCTTGCGATGGTGCCATTACCTGCCGCCCACTTGAGAAGAACCAGTGTGGCTAGCGTGCCTGCCGAATTGTTTTGGATAAAGGCAACCTGCGAGCCGTCACCCGAAAGCGTGACCGAGGTCGCGACCGTACCGCCGGTGTTGTAAGCCCAGTAGGTTGAGGGCGCAGCGCCGCACAGGCCGCCGGCGCCGACATATAGGTTATTAAAAGCGACGACGTTAGCTTGCATCGAAGAACCTGCCAGGCTCGTGTTATATACGACGAAATCCGCGCAACTCGCAGTCCCTGCATTGAACGAAAACTTTGCTGGAAAGTTCCCCGCACCCACCGTGGCGCCGGTGCCTATGTCAATGCTCCAGTCGCCTTGAAGCGTATCCTCATGTTCCGGGGCATGACGCCAACGCCATCGATCGCCTTCCTCCTTGCGCTCAGCCTCTCGCCGAATCCGTTGCTGGATATATCTTGGATTGCGCGACAATCTAAACTGGTCCATCAAGTTACGCGGAGCGGAAAAGAATACATGTCGGTGGCTCCAGTCGGTCACCAAGTGAACGGGCTCGTTCCCTGCGTTGGTTCCGCGCGCCACGACCAGCGAGATCACAATCATCGCTCCCAGAACAAGCTGGGCCACTCTTACTCGCCGTATGACATCTATTTTCATTTTGATCCTCACCGCATCGATTTTGCCGGGGCTTCCGTCAATGACTTACCAAACTACATTTTCGACTCTCCAACCAATCTGATTCCAGTGATCGGTGGAATGGCAATGGGTTGCCAGAATGTACGCGCGAACTACTGCGGTCTGTTTCATTTTGTACAATTTCATCGGGCCGACGTTTCAATGTGAACCGAGGGAACCCCCAGACATGCAGAAACAGGGCCGAAATTGCCGGCAGAGCCGCTAATGTATAACATCAGGGGAGTTAACTGATTGGAAATCGCAAAGAAAGATTCTCAGCTCGATTGTATAGGGAGAGATTGTATCGTTTGTGCGCAGTGACGACCACATGAACGAGCAGTGGACCTTCACCGATGGCCGGATCGTCGTGTCGGGCAATCATACAATCCGTTGCGAGGGTGTTTCCTGGGTGTAACGCCCATCACAGCCTTTAAGATTAAAGAAGGTGTATGATCTCCTCAAATCAAAACGGGGGGGCGCGAGGATGGAATTATTTATACAAATCGTTAAGGAGCATGTAAGTATGGAATTAATTCACAAACGAGCCCTTTTTCTGTTGTTGTCACTCACTGTTACCGCTGGAGTCGATGTCGCGGCACAACAAAGTTCCACGAAGCCAGTTTCAAGGCAAACGTCGGGCACGCAATCTTCGAAAACATCGAAGGAGGACGAGATTGCGCGAGGTCAATATCTTGTGGAAGAGGTTGCCAGATGCCCAGATTGCCATACACCTCGAGATTCCAGTGGAGCACTCGACCGCTCCAGGTGGCTCCAGGGCGCTCCGATTTCGATTATGCCTGTCCAATCGAAAGAAGCCTGGGCCATGCGGGCGCCGGCTTTGGCAGGTTTTCCTTACAGCGATCAACAGGCGCAGGACATCCTCGAGAGGGGGATTGGAACAAATGGAAATCCAATTCAACCACCCATGCACGCCTATCACCTGCACCATGCCGACGCAGCGGCCATAATCGCCTATCTGCGTTCTCTGTCAAAGGCTAGGTGATTTCTATTCCGGGACAACGATCGTATCTTGCCGCAATCGCTGGCAAGCGCTGGTGTCAAATCCGAACTTGTGAGCTCGCAAAATGTGGCAGTGGACGACCTGCAAAAACATGGTGTCCTTGTCCTGGTTTTTTCACTACATGGATAAATATGAAATGTGTCTACTATTATACAGAAGTGCCCTTTCTCATTGTTTAGGATTAGCCCTTTAGTCGGCGGGGATTCGTCCCAAACGTTCGCTATCTATCAGGGCATTGTCGCAGCTGGCGGGCGCATTGCGAACGTGGGCGTCCACGACAAACCGGTGGAACTACACTTGGAGAAGCTTTGGGACCGTAACATCTCACTCACCACTCGGCTGGTGGACACGGTAACCACCCCTATGCTCCTGAAGGTTGTGCGCTCAGGCAAACTGCAGCCGAGCAAGCTCGTGACTCATCGGTTCTCGATGAACGACATCATGAAAGCGTACGGCACGTTTAGAAACGCGGCAAAGGAAGGCGCGCTCAAGGTGGTCCTGAAAAATGACGAGACGATGATAAGCGACAATGCCTTTCTGAGTGCGCGCTAAGAGTATGAGGCTAAGTTGAACCTGTTCGAGAGGAGTTTTTGGAGATGCAAATGAAACTTTCGAACAGTTCTCTCGTCGTTTGCGCCAGTGTCGCAATGATCCTCCTAGCCTCCTCACGGGCTGGCGCGGGACTCCCCGCCGAACACGCACAAACCTCAGATGCGGTTCATTCGAGCCTGGCGCCTGGCCAGTACAAAGCTGCAGCCGGGCCCTCAGATTCTTCCGATTATGTCGGTGCAGAAACTTGCAAAGCCTGCCACGAAGGTATTTACAACAACTGGGAAAAGACCGCGCACTGGAAAACGACGCTGGATACCAAGGGAGGTCCTTCCCGCCAGGGATGCGAAGGTTGCCATGGTCCCGGAGCGGCCCACGTCGCCGGAGGCGGCGACATAACAAAGATTTTCATCTTCAAAGATCATTCCGCCAAAGAAATCAATGACCGCTGCCTGACTTGTCATGCATCCAGCACGCAACAAATGCAGGCCATAAGTTCCCTGCACGCGAAGAGTGACGTGAGTTGCACTTCCTGTCATTCGCCGCACCATGCGCAAACTCAAGATTTCCTGCTCGTCAAAGCTCAGCCTGAGCTTTGCTACACCTGTCACCTTCAGCAAAAGCCCCAATTCAACATGCCCTTCCACCATCGCGTGAACGAGGGGTTGGTCCAATGCAGCGACTGTCACAATCCCCACGGAACTGCCGCGGCCAAGCAGGTGCGTACCTCGGCAGCACAGGACGCCGTTTGCTTCACCTGTCACACTGACAAACGCGGCCCGTTCGTATTCGAGCATGAGCCGGTGAAGGTAGAAGGCTGCGAGTCTTGCCATACCCCTCACGGCTCGCCCAATGCCCATCTGCTTAAAGTCAGCAATGTGAACTTGTTGTGCTTGTCTTGCCATACGACGTCTTTCGCAAATGCGCCCGGTGCTCCTTCGTTCCACAACCAGGCCGCTCAATATCAGGCCTGCACGCTCTGCCATGCGCAGATCCACGGGTCGAATGTCGACCACACGTTGTTCAAGTAGGGGGCGTGCGATGAACGATACCGACAAGCAGAGTAGCCAGAAGATTAGCAGACCAGAATCCGAACCGGATTCGATCCCGGCAGGAGAAAATGCGATTCGGACGCCCGACAGGGCGCAGGCTCTGGTCTTCCTCCTGATTCTGTTTTCTATAACATCGACAAAGGCTCAAGCACAGGCTCAAGCTCCAACTCAAACCTCTACGCCAACCACGGCGCAAACTGAGGAGGAGTCGCCAGGTAGAACCTCCGGGAACTACAATATTCAGCAGTCTGCCGAGTTCGGCTACCGGGACAGCATGATCGGCGGGAACATCAACAATTACGATACATTTGAAAACCTGGGTTCCGGCTTCCGGCTATTCGATTACACGCTCGACATTCGATCGATCGATCACCGCGGGGTATTTTTCGATAACTTGTCGTTCAGCAACTTCGGTTACGGGGGCGATCCCAACGATCTCTCGCGACTGAGGATAGAAAAGAACAAGTGGTTCGATTTTCGAGCGTTGTATCGGCGCGACAAAAATGTCTGGAACTATAACTTGCTCGCTAACCCTCTGAACCCGGCGGCCTTTAGCCCGGCGACTCCGATCACGAGTTCGCCGCACGCACTCGATCTTTCACGCCGCATGCAGGATTATGATCTGACCCTTCTCCCCGAGTCGCGGCTGCGCTTCCGAGTGGGGTACTCCTATAATGTCAATAGCGGGCCCGCTTTCACCACGGTGGAGGGAGGCACGGAACCGCTTCTGTCGGAGAACGTGCGCGACACTACGAATGCCTACCGCATGGGAGTGGATTACCGAGGGATTTCAAAGACGACTTTGTCCTTTGATGAATTTCTTACCTACTCCAAAGTGGACAGCTCGGCCACGGACAATAACCTAACCTATCAGCTTTCGAACGGCACTCCCGTGGACCTGGGCTTGATTTTCGTCGGCACTTCTCCTTGCGCGGCTCCGGTCACGAATGCGGCCACCAAGCCTCCGACGGTTAACGCCAATTGCAACGGATACTTGTCCTACAGCCAGGTTGAAAACCCAAGATCGTCGTTCCCGACTGAACGCTTCAGTTTTCAATCTACTTACATCCGGAACTTTACGATGACGGGGTCGCTCGGTTACAGCGGCGGCAACAACATGGTCACGGGCTTCAACGAAATGATCAGTGGTTGGGCGAGCAGGACCGTCACTCGCGGGGGCACGACGGGCGGCCCAGCGGAAACCAAACGGGTTTCTGCCAACGCCGATTGGTCGGGCGACTACCGAGTGACGGACAAGGTGGATATCGTCGATCAATTCCGGTACGACAACTGGCGCACGCCTTCCATGTGGGCCACAGCCGAGACAAACCTATTCGCCACAACGCCAGGCACCGGCCAGACCGGTTTGCTGCTCCCGATTTCGACGGTGACCCCCGCCACACTTGCCACAGTCTGCCCGACAGCTCCTTACAGCGGTCCCCTTTGCCCGCAGCACAACGCGAGTTCCCTCGCCGATGTGACCAACGAACTCGTCTCTCAATTCCTAGGACAGAACATCCGGTCGAACACGATTGAACTGAAGTACGACATCGCGCGCAAAGTCAGTGCCTATGCCGGCTACATGTACACGGCACGCACCATCGCCGACTTCAGCGCGACCTTCGATACGGGGGAAATTTATTTTCCGGGAGGCGCTGCTGGCACCCTGACAAATCATTACCTCGCCGCACGCGCTGATTGCGCAGTGGTTGCGGGCGCCCTGCCCGCCGCCTGCACGCTGAACGCGAACGGTTCGATTCAAGAAGGTTCGCCGGCGAATCCAGTGCCGGACGCCGGCAACAACACCACGCGGAACCTGTACGACATTCATGAAAATGCGGCATTGCTAGGTGTTACGGCGCGGCCAACCGATATGCTGCGGATCACCGCGGACCTGATCTTCGGCTATAACGATAATTCCTTCACGCGCACCAGCCCCCGGCAACTGCAGAGCTATAAAGTACAGGTACGCTACACCCCCACTCCATGGGCGACCGTAAGCGGATCGGTGGATATCCATGAGAATCGGGACAACGTTTCCATGGTGAATAATCTGGAACATGGCCGGTCGTACAGCTTTGCGACGACCCTGGCCCCGAGTTCCAAACTGTGGGTTGATTTTGGTTACACTTATATGGACATCTTTACGCAGACGGAGATCTGTTTCCCGGACACTGGCTCAACGATCTTCACGACGCCTTGTCCGATTGCGGGCGCAACTTCCCCGCTCGGAATGCTTTCAACTTATTCTAGTTTGGACCACTATGCCTACGCCGACGTGATGTGGAAGCCTTACAAACGCGTGACCGCGATGCTCGGATACGCAGGCAGCATCGTGCGCGGGAATACGACTTTCCTGAATCCGATGACGCCGACGGGCACGCTGGATTTCAACTATCTCAAGCCGTCCGTAAGCCTTGCGTTCGAAATTTATAAGGGCCTCGTGTACAAAACGGCATGGAATTATTACGGGTACAACGACGCCGGGGTTGCAAGCCCGGCGGGACTTGCGGCGCTTCCGTTGCAGGACTTTAACGGTAGCAACGTTACGTTCTCGTTTCGATATGCCTTTTGACATGCTTTATTCTTGGGAGGAGAAATTCAATGTTGAATAGGAAAGCGAATACCTGCGGGAAACTGATTCTGTTTTTCACTTTGCTTCTGCTTTGCGTGCCGACGATGTGGGCGCAAAACAACGCCGAAGCAAATTACAAATCGAAGTGCTCGGCATGCCACGGCCCCGACGGCAGTGGCAGCACGCCAGCAGGGAAGGCCGTGGGTGTTCACGACTTCCATTCACCGGACGTACAGAAGGAAAGCGTTTCCGATCTGGCGGCTATCATTGCCAACGGCAAGAACAAGATGCCGAAATACGGTGACAAGCTGAAGGACGCGGAAATCAAGGATCTCGCCGCGTACGTTCAAGGGCTTGGCAAGAAGTAGCCGCAACTGGATTCTCGGAGACCAGAGAAACGCCCTCAGTCTGATCCTTCATCCGTCGTGCCGGACTCAGGACAAGAGGCCGGGGCTTCAGTGTTCGTGCAGCTGGTGGGGCTGTGGTAGCCCGGACCCGTCAGGACAGTGTGGGGTTTCTTCTGAATTTACGGGAAGAGACTCCCGGGATAGATGTGCGACGCAAATAACGAGTGGAGAGGTTTGAAGTTGCCAAGTCCGCTTACGATTCTCTATATCTTCCTGGGAATCACGATTGTTTTGCTTGTCTTGATCTTGTTGCGTCCATCCCTGACCATGTCGATAGGCGGGAGGATTCTCGCGCTTGTGGCATTCGTCGCATTGCCCATCTTGTGCGGCGTATGGGGCCTTTCAGAACATTTTGAGCGCTCGAAGCAGACCAGTTTTTGTCTTTCGTGCCACATCATGGAGCCTTACGGGCGGAGCCTTTTCGTCGACGACCTGACCCACATCCCTGCGGCGCACTTTCAGAATCACCGCATCCCGGCCGATGAGGCGTGCTACACCTGCCACACGGACTATGCGATGTACGGAGCCATCGGAGTGAAATTGCATGGACTGAGGCACGTCTATGTCCAGTATCTGGGAACCCCGATGAATCCCATCCATCTGTATGATCCATTCAACAATCGCGAATGCCTGCATTGTCACGCAGGCGCGCGTTCCTTTGAAAATGAGATACACACGCCGATGATGGATCAGCTCAAGAGCAATCAACTGTCGTGTATTTCTAGCGGCTGCCACGACACTGTCCATAACCTTGATACATTGAATAAGTTCAAACAGTGGAGGCCAACGGAATGAGACGCGACAAAAATGGATTTCCCCACACGCTTCGCCTATCCGGTGTTTTGCTGGTGATGGGGCTGTGCACGGAAGCTGGCAGCTTGTTTTGGGTCCACCCGATCGCTTTTATTGTGTTCTTCGTTGTTGGAGGGGCCCTGCTGGGGGCTGGAGTCCTGCTCTTCCTCTATCCACTTGTTCTGCTCTCTTCTTCGCCGGATTCGCACGATTCGGAAGCGCGGGAAACCCTGCGCCGACCAAATTCACAGGCGTAACCCGTTTCCCGCGACGCAGCAAACGGGAGCGCAACGCATCGCTGGGTGTGTGTGGTGAGCAAAGAATAGGACTGACACATCGGCACCAAATCCCTCCATGAGAAGGCCGGTAAGCGTCAAGTCGGTTTTTCGTTTTCTTCCCCTATTTTTTTGCATTTGAGCCGAGCCGCCTCTGTCCCCATCCTTCCATCCGCACTCTTTCGTGGAGCGATTTTCGCTCGGTGCCAGTTGGGCGTCCTCATTTCAGCAGGTGCTGCTACGTGAGAATCGACCTCGGCTCCCATCTCTTCGACGGGAGTTGGGCCAGGACTTGGGCGCAGTCACCTGAGCTCGGCTCTTCGGATCCAACTCTACGCCACGACGCTTACTACTTTGTGATTGTTTCGCAGTGGCTCATAGACTTCCCCGCTCACCCACAACTTGTGTAGCAATACGGCCAACTTCCGTGCCACCGCAACGACGGCTCGTTTCTTGGCATTCTTTCCTCCCCGCTCGGTTAGCCTCAACCCTCAGCGGCGGAGATCACTGTCCAGTCCAAAGGGCCCCAGAATGTAGTGCTCGCCTTGCACCAGGCAGACCCCCATTTTCATGCCTGGAGAAGGCAAATTCCGTCAACAAGAAAGTCATCCTGCTGTCGGTACGAACGGGCAGACTTCGAAGATAGTGAAAACCTATTTTCGGAGTTTCCTCGGCTAACGTTTGCAGGGGCACGTGGCTCC
>Ga0207012_1122_pt1 | contig 15045 bp, 12 predicted proteins | sample Alteio_BWMinCont_80_FD_153471 | JGI IMG/M metagenome (GOLD analysis project Ga0207012, IMG submission 153471) | Enriched cells from forest soil in Barre Woods Harvard Forest LTER site, Petersham, Massachusetts, United States -... | ecosystem: Environmental > Terrestrial > Soil > Temperate forest >...
GTAGGGAAGCAATGCTATGCATCCCCGTCTTCCCTTCCGGACGATATACCCGAATGTCAGGGTGATTTCCAGATTCAATTTTAGAGCGATGCACGCCCCTAGGATCATCTTGACAGATCACAGACTTAGCAAATGCCGATGCAAATAAACTTTTCCCAATTCCATCCATTCCGGTAAAAAGAAGAGAATTGCCGATGGTTCCTCTAGAAATCATACGGCAGAGATATTCCTTTGCCTGATTATTTCCAATGATTTCTTTAAAATTATTCATAAATTATCTGACTACAAATATGTTGAAATCACTTTCAAAACAGCATTTGAAACAACCTGTTGGGGTTGATTTGCATCGACAAGACAGATCCGATTGTGCTCATCATGAGCAATATCAATAAATGCCTTACGCACACGCTGATGAAAATCGATTTTCTCAGCTTCAATGCGATCTACCTGTCCGGCATGGGCATTCTCTTTCATCATCTCACGAGTTCTTATTAATCCAATTTGGGGATCAACATCGAGAAGAAAAGTAAGGTCAGGTGTGATCGAACCGACAACTAGTTCGCAAAGCAATTTTACCGAGTCGGCACTAAGACCTCGTCCTGCACTCTGGTAGGCAATCGTCGAGTCATTAAAACGATCACACAGCACAACCTTTCCTGCTTGCAATGCTGGCGCAATGACTTCCTCAATATGCTGAGCGCGAGCAGCTAAAAAGAGGAGCAGCTCAGCCTTTGCTCCGATAAACATCTCCTTCTTATGATTCAGAAGCCAATTGCGCATTTCCTCTCCAAACGCAGTCCCGCCAGGTTCTCGCGTTTTAACAACGGGAATCTGCCGGGACAAGAGGTACTGCTCAACTTGGTTAATCACCGTCGATTTTCCCGCCCCTTCCCCACCTTCAAAGGTGATGAAGCGAACGGGATATTTGGAATCATTCATCATTTTTCTCTACCGCATTGGCCTCTTGAAGGTCATCGAGCTCAGCATCACCACTATCGGCGCTTGAAGAATCTACGGGTGATTCAGGAAGATCGCTTCCGCCTTCCAGCTTCACTTCATCCAATCCCTCTTCAATCTTCTGGATTGCAACTAAGTAGTCACTATCTTTCAAATTGACCAGCTTCACCCCTTGAGTGTTTCGACCCATGACTCTCAAATCTTTCATGCTGATACGCACAGTTTGGCCGAGTGAGGAAATCATCACCATTCCATCATGATCGGTCACACAGAGAGCTCCCACCACGTTTCCATTGCGGTCATTCGTGATGATCGATCGCACGCCAACTCCACCGCGATTTGTTTGACGGAAGTTTTCAACAAACGAACGTTTTCCAAAACCGTTTTCACATACAACGAGAACAGTTTCATCTCCATTCACCACTTCGCAGCCAACGATATAGTCAGCCTCATCGCGGAGCGTGACACCTTTGACTCCCCGAGTCATTCTGCCAGTTGGGCGCACATTATTCTGGTCGAAACGCACAGCCATTCCTTTGTATGTGAATAGCATGATCTGTTGAGTCTCTTTAACTAAACGAGAAGCGACAACTTCATCCCCCTCATCGATGTCTAGAGCCCAAACTCCTTTGCGTCTTGGATTGCTAAACTCATTTAACAATGTCTTTTTCACAACGCCTTTTTTGGTCGTCATCAGAATCGAGTCTTGATCATTAAATGAAGAGACGCGCAAAATTGTCGCAATTTTCTCATCTGGTCGGATATCTTCCAACAGATTGATAAGTGGTTTTCCTTTAGATTTACGACTTGATTCAGGAATTTGCCATACTTTAATCCAGTAACATCTTCCAAGATTTGTGAAGATAAGTAGGTAATCGTGCATTGTTGCAACATAAAGCCCTTTAATTGAATCATCTTCACGCTTCATCGTAATTCCTGAGACACCTTGTCCTCCGCGACGCTGTTCACGGAACGTATCGACAGGCATCCGTTTGATGTAGTCATCTTCAGAAATTGTAATGATCACAGGCTCATTAGCGATGAGATCTTCCATATTCATGTCGCTTTCTGCAGCAACAATTTGGGTTCTTCTCTCACCTTTGTAGTGTTTAAGCACATCTTGAAGTTCATCGCGGATGATATCACGAACCATTGATTCATTTGCCAAGACTGCATTGAAATACTCAATTTTCTTGAGTAGATCTTGATATTCATCATTGATTTTACTATGTTCTAGCCCAGTGAGTTGATAGAGTCTTAAATCGAGCACAGCATTTGCCTGTCTATCGGAGAAGGTGAATCGTTCGATCAATTCCCTCTTCGCAACATCTCGATTATCGCTCGCCCGGATGATTTTGACGACTTCATCTAGATGATCAATCGCCTTCAAATAACCTTCAAGGATATGGGCACGAGCTTCTGCTTTTGCAAGTTCAAAGCGGGTGCGGCGACGAACCACATCGATTCTATGATCGATCCAAGCTACAATGAACTGTTTCACATTCATGACACGTGGAAGTCCTTTATCGAGCGCAAGCATGTTGCATCCGAAGGTAACTTCGAGATCAGAATATTTATAGAGTTGGTTGATAATGACTTCTGGCACTTCATTGCGTTTAAGTTCAACGACAATGCGCATCCCATCTTTATCTGATTCATCGCGCAGGTCTGAGATACCTGTGATTGTTTTTGCATTGATCAGTTCGGCAATCGCCTCGATCAATCGCGATTTATTGACGTTGTAAGGGATTTCGTCGACGACTAATCTTTGACGTTCAGTCCCATCGAGGTCTTCAACTCTAATTACTCCACGAAGAATTAGCTTACCTCTTCCAGTATGATAAGCCTCTTTGATTCCTCGATACCCACAGATAATCCCACCCGTGGCAAAGTCTGGACCTGGCATCACTTTCATGATGTCATCTACAGTTGCACTCGAATTCTCCAACAAGATCATCGTTGCTTTGATGAGCTCACCCAAATTATGGGAAGGGATATTAGTTGCCATTCCTACTGCAATCCCAGAAGATCCGTTACAGAGCAAATTAGGGAATTTTGCTGGAAATACCGTTGGTTCCTTTTTCGTTTCGTCGTAGTTGGGAACCATGTTAACGGTTTCTTTATCGAGATCTTCCATTAATTGAATCGCAGCATGCGTCAAACGCGCTTCAGTATAACGCATCGCAGCGGCATTATCACCGTCGATCGATCCAAAGTTACCCTGTCCATCGACAAGCGTATAACGCATTGCCCATGGCTGTGCCATACGGACGAGGGTCGGATAAATCACTTGCTCACCATGTGGATGGTAATCCCCTGAGGTGTCGCCCGAAATTTTAGCACATTTACGGTGTTTGCTTGTCGGTGACAAGTTCAACTGTCGCATTGCGTACAAAATCCTTCGCTGTGAAGGCTTAAGACCATCGCGCACATCGGGAAGAGCACGTGCAATAATAACAGACATCGAGTAACGAAGGTAACTTTCCTTCATCTCATCTTCGACGTTTCGTGGGACAACCACTTCGTTTAGCGTATATGATGTCATAAAGTTTTCCTTTTAAAAGTCCAGATTTTTTACTGAGAGAGCATGTTGTTCAATAAATGCTCGACGAGGAGGCACGTCTTCACCCATTAACATGGTAAACATGTAATCGGCCGCAACCATATCGGGCAACGTCACCTTTAATAAAGTACGTTTTGTTGGGTCCATTGTTGTTTCCCAAAGTTGGTCGGCGTTCATTTCACCCAAACCTTTGTATCGCTGAATATCAATCCCTTTTTTGCCATTTTCGCGAAGGAAGTCGATGGTTTCTTTTAAAGTAGCAAACGGATGGACTGAACCGTCATCTTCAACGACATCGACTAAGTGACCATTAGCGACTAAGTAACGAATCAGATCGAACCCATATTCTTTGAGTCGATTTTGCAAAGCAACGAGGTGATCTTCCTCATAGAGTTCGAGAAAGTGAAGTCGTGCAGGATGGAATACGCGCATTTCTTCGGTAATTTCATCTGCAGGAATTGATGCTAATGTCTGCTCATGACGATGTTTCTGCGCTTCTTCATTCTGTTTTCTTAGACTCTCAAATTCGTCCATTGAATAGGCAAAACATTCCCCATCAGTAAGATCGATTCTAAAACGAGGAAGGACGCCTGACGCGTTGCGTGCATCCATAAATTCTCGGAATGAGATCCCTTTTCGTTCGACGCGAGCAGCAAAAGCTTCGACGTCGAGGATGAGATTTGTTAATTTCTTTGCCTCTTCCTTGGCGAGTACTTCGGTGTGCTTATGCAGTTTCAGTTTGATATCACTCATTCCTAATTCGAGTTGGTATTCATCCATCTCTTTCTCGGAGTGGATGTATCGACTGATTTTTTTACGTGTGACTCGATAGAGTGGAGGTTGAGCAATATAAATGAAGTTGTTTTCAATTAATGCAGGCATATGTCTGTAAAAGAAAGTGAGTAGGAGAGAACGGATATGGGATCCATCGACGTCAGCATCCGTCATGATGATGATTTTATGATAACGGAGCTTCTCTAGATTAAAACCATCAGCACCGACTCCACAGCCTAGCGCGGAAATCATCGTGCCGACTTCAGTATTTTGCAATACTTTATCTAAACGAGCTTTTTCAACGTTTAGGATTTTACCACGAATTGGCAAGATCGCTTGGAAGCGGCGGTCACGACCTGATTTAGCAGATCCACCCGCAGAGTCTCCCTCAACAATATAGATTTCACAAAGGGCAGGATTTTTCTCCTGACAATCCGTGAGTTTTCCTGGCAACCGTCCACTGTCAAGAGCTGATTTTCGCAGTGTAAGTTCTCTCGCCTTACGAGCTGCTTCACGCGCCTGTGCGGAAATAATGGCTTTTTCAGCGATTGCTTTTGCAATGGCGGGGTTTTCATCGAGATAGATTACGAGTTCTTCTCCCACGATTTGTTGAACAACCGATCCCACATCCGTATTACCCAGACGCTGTTTCGTTTGTCCTTCAAATTGAGGATTTGCCACTTTGACAGAAATGACAGCAGTAAGACCTTCACGCATGTCTTCACCACTAATAGAAATCTTATCACTTTTTAGTAGGTTGTGGTTTTTGATATAGTTATTCAACACACGCGTAAGAGCAGTTGAAAACCCTGTCAAATGCGTTCCACCATGTCGAGTTGCAATGTTATTTACATAGGAGTAGATCGTCTCCACATAACCATCATTCCACTGCATTGCAATTTCGATCTCAATAGCAGCATCATCGCCAGGGCGATTCCCTTGGAAATAAATGGGGGTTGGGAAAAGAGGAGCTTTGTTTTCATTTAAATAAGAAACAAATGAGCGGAGACCACCAGAATAACAGAAATTGACGTCATCTTTATCATCATTGCGTTCATCGTGAAAGAAGATGTTAATTCCTTTATTTAGAAAGGCTAATTCGCGAAGACGTTTTGCGAGGATATCATAATCATACTCTAGGACTTTCATAACGGTATCATCGACCCAAAACGTGATTTTGGTTCCCCGCTTCGATGTCTCACCCACTACAGAAATTGGTTTAGATACTTTTCCTTGCGAGAACTCGATTTCGTAGATTTTACCTTCTTTGAAGACTTGCACGATCATTCGCTTTGATAACGCACACACGCACGAAACCCCAACACCATGTAAACCACCAGACACTTTGTAAGTATCTTTATCGAATTTACCACCTGCATGCAGGATTGTCATGACGACTTCGAGAGCGGATACATCTCTGCCCTGCTTAATCGATTCTTTTTCATGCTTTCCTACAGGGATTCCTCGGCCATTATCCTCGATCGTCACTGCATTATCCGAATGTATAGTCACGTAAATAGCAGAACAATGACCAGCCATCGCTTCATCGATACAGTTATCGACAACTTCATAAACAAGTTGATGCAAGCCATTAGTACTTGTATCACCTATATACATACCTGGACGTTCCCGAACGGCTTGTAATCCCTCTAAAACGGTAATTGAGCTCGCATTGTATTCATGCGGCACTCCATTCGGGGTATCTTTTGAATTATGGTTCTCTTGAGACATTCGACACCTTCATATAAAATTGGTCAAGCAATGCGAAAAATAATATTCCGGATATTCGCCTTCGGAAACCTCTGATTTATCGTAGAGAGAATCCTGTATTTATCGTGACGACTCAACAAACTGTGAAGCGTAGAGTTTTTTACATTCACTGTTAAAACACCATCACAAAGGGAAATGGCTTGTGTCATCGGAGCTAATTTAGGTCCAATGACTTCCGGCCAAGCCCTCAAAATAAGATCAGGACGATCTTCATAAGTAACGTGGATCTTCGATAAAATGGAACCCAACAAATCCCCAACTCGATGAGTTGTGACATCTGTACCATCATAGTTTCTAGGGGTCTGTCGAGTCTTTATTTTCACCAATGAACCATGCTAAATTTATGATACAAGTATAACATAATCGATCAGAAACGCCAAGCAAATAAGAAAGAAATATCCCACGAAATCCATGCTGCATGATTAAATCGAGTTGTTCCTTGGATAGTCCCAAATTCTAATGTATGTAATATGAATCTTTCTTGCCCGTGATGCGTTCTAAAATTTCGATAATGACCAATTATCCCAATATCCCAATCACGCCAGACTTCCCACCTGCCACCAAGCGTAGCGAGCCATCCATAGCCGTGCGCCTTATGATGAAAAGGACCTAAATCTTCACGTAGATTCCATTTCCCTGTTCCTCGATAACTGGCTAAATGCCATTCAAGGCCACCAAAAAGATAGGCACAATGTTCAACACGCACACCAAAATCCATTCCAATCCATGGTCCAAACCATCTCGCAGTATATGTGCTATTAAGTCCAGGGTATGGTCCAGTCCCTGTTGCGCAAGGAATAAAAACATCTAGAAAAGCCGCAGCTTGATCGAAACAAAGCGTTTGATCTCCGTCATACATGTGTAAGTTCTGACTTTCATAAGAATATCCGAAGAGTGGGGTGACCACACATCGATCACCGGTGGAGGTCGTTCTATAACCCACGGCACCTGAAAGATCACAAACATATCCCCTTCCGGCTTCATTTACAGACTCTGACCATTGACGTGTCCTATTATTGCCTGCATAGTCGGAATCGATGTTTTTTCCGCTATAGATCTGACCATAATCTCCTGTTACTTTAACCGCATAGTTACAATCGGATACGTAACAGAAAGTTCCTGTAATCATCGCAATATTTAGCTCTTTCCACTCTAATTCCGAATAAATATTTGGAAAATAAGTTGTCTTGTCATCATCATGCCTAGTGCGAGCACCAGCGATTTCCCAATGGAGTTCATCCCTTCTATATCCCAAATCAATTTCACAGTTACTTGAAGATGGCCATGGATCGGAAGTACATGGAAGCGGAACCACTACGACTCCCCGGTCTGCAAATAGACTCGTGCATCCTAGTACATATATCGATAAGGCCAATACAAATTTTCTCATAGTTCCTCAATCTTATAACGCGGACATTCACCTCATTAGTCTGCATTTCAGCGCAGAATTTCGACTATAAAAGAATGTGAAGTAGAAGAAAACAAAAAAGTATCGATGTTATGTAAGTTTCTACACATACGCAGCTTCGGTAAGTCATCCTTGTATTTTTTATCTTGATTCACTATAATGAAACCATTGGTTTTATTTAAAAATATAAATACAGGTTTAATATGACACCAGTTAACAAGAATTTCGTAGATGAAGTAAAACACTTTGTTAACAACCATGTAACGCTCTGCGTGTTAACCCTAGGTTTAGCAATTCCCGTCTATTCAATTGGAAATCTACTCAGTCGAGCTGTTTCTTGGATCAAAGAAGCGCTAGGCACAACAAAAAAAACTCATGATGAGGGACTTAAAGCAATCACCAGTAAGACAGATTCGGTTGCATCTGAGCCAGTAGACCCAAGCGTTTCCCCTGTAGAACTAAAAGATAGATCTTTAGTATCGATTCCCAATAGTGACCCATTGAAGACAACAGCCGCTGATATTCTCAATATAAAAGCAGAAAAATGCTTTCCCGTAGTAAATAGTAAAGAAGGCTCTGAGCCCGGTTTTTTTGTCGATGTCCTAAATGCTCGCGGATATACAATAAACGGGATTAAAATCGAAATTCCTGAAGCAAGTGTACCAGTGCTCGTAAGCTTTCAAGAAGAACTCACATTTGACCAACAACTTTTAGCGATGAAAGACCCAACCTCCAAAGGACCACTAAAATTCAGTTTCGTGGATCAATCTACTGAAGAAGCAATCAATGTAAGAAACTCTCATTTCAAAATCGCGTTAAATTTTGCTAATGAGTATAGCCCTGGTGGAGGACCTGGCTTTTTTATGCATGCAGAAACAGGACAATTTTTTTATCAAGGACCAAGTGCTAGAGCTCAAGAAGAGTCGATGTCGCAACGAAGTGATTTGATGACATCACTTACCAAGTTGCCCCATGTCGTCGAAGTGGACACTGAAGGTCATGCGAGAAGCTATTATACTACAAAAGCTGATCCAACAATTCAAAGGCCTTTTAATTCCACTCGTGAAGCGTATGTCAGTGACAACCACCTGTTTGCTGTGCAAAATGGGACGGATTTTTATAATTCTAAATACTTAGAGGATGGACCTCAACAAGTCTCTTTTGTGACTAGCGCTGCTCGTTACTACAGGGATGAAGTAGTTAGTGATTTTGGAACCGATTCACCTGTTTATATAGACGCATTATGTAGAATTCGGACTCATCTTCTAGCTGCGGCAACACGAGCTAGCCAAGCTAAAAAGAGCTCTCCTGATCAAAAAACCGAATTGATCCTCGGTGCATTTGGATGTGGAGCCTTTATTCCTATGGAGGGAGGGGATGAATACAGAAAAATGATCGCAGGCATTTATAATAGCCTTGTTCCTAAATTAGAAGGGATCATTGATTTGGTCACTTATGCGGTCCCAACTTTTGGAATAACAGATGCTGAAAATCCTGCAGTAATCAATAACACCATCTTTAAAGCCAATCTTATTGTTCGGAAGGATGAATTATGAAAGATGAAGGATGAATGCAGCAAAAAAAATCCCCTCAATCCCTATTGCTTACCATCTGTGGCACGGACCTTCGGAAGGATGAATTATGAAAGATGAAGGATGAATGCAGCAAAAAAATCCCCTCAATCCCTATTGCTTACCATCTGTGGCACGGACCTTCGGAAGGATGAATTATGAAAGATGAAGGATGAATGCAGCAAAACTTACTTAACAAGCTTTAGAGGTGATTCCGTAATTCCCAATTCGGGCGATTTTTGGATGATTTTGCCGATCTTCGAATTTTAACGTAAATTCACATACTCTTGAGAGTAGGGAATTTACGTTAAAGTTCGAAGATCGGTAAAAGGGCCAAAAAGCGCCAAATTGGAATTACGGAATCACCTCTTTAAGGCGCTTTCTGCATTGATAATCGTTTTGGGAAGCTGGAAAATGACATTTTCTTCTGTAAAAACTACATTCTGTACATCTGTCACACCTAATTCAATCAGGCGTTGTATACAACGTTGTACAATAGGCTCTGGTGTAGACGCACCGGCAGTAAGTCCTACCACATTCGCCTTAGAAACCCACTCTGGATTGATATCTTTCTCATTATTGATAAGATAAGAGTCAATGCCTCGAGTAGAAGCCACCTCGCGCAAACGATTCGAGTTAGAGCTCGTTGGATCTCCCACAACCAATACTAGATCTGTTTGATCTGTAATCTCCCTCAGAGCCATCTGACGATTAGTAGTGGCGTAGCAGATCGAAGAACTGGGTAACGTTTCAACATGAGGATATTTTTTAATCAATGCATCAGTGATCTCTTTAACATCATCCAGGCTAAGAGTTGTCTGCGTAATATAAAAAAGCTTTTCATCAGGACGAAATGAAAGCTGACTCACATCCTCAGGCGACTCAATAATCGTCGTCACCTCAGGTGCCTCTCCAGCAGTCCCAATGATTTCCACATGGTTTCTGTGCCCAATTAAAATGATTTGATATCCTTGCTGAGCAAATCGTTTGACCGCAGAATGGACTCTTGTAACGAGTCCGCATGTTGCATCGATTTCAATTAAATTTCTTGCTTTTGCTTCATCGCGGACAGATGGAGAAACGCCATGAGCGGAATAGATCAATCTAGCCCCTTCAGGAACGTCCTTGATATCTTCAATGAAGACGGCACCTTTAGTGCGTAGATCTTCTACTACATAGCGATTATGAACGATTTCGTGCTTAACATAGATAGGAGCACCCCACAGATTTAGGGCTTTCTCTACAGTTTCAATGGCTCTTTCCACACCAGCGCAAAATCCGCGTGGCTGGGACAATAATAATTTTTTTTCTTTCTTCATAAAATTTCTCTCTGGGTAAGCAACTATTATTAAGATATTGAGTATACATGAATTTTCTGAAGAAGAAAACAAAAAAATACGAGAAAAGCGTACCTCAATAAAATAGTTGTAATATAACTTTTACTGAGGTATATTTAAGTTTAAGCCGAAACAAGAGAGTTATTCAGATGGATTGGGCAATCATTATAACTTCGTTAGCAACGACAGTGACAATTATTGGTTTTGTATACAGCTTTCTTCGAAACTTTAAAGACGACATCAATTCTCATATAGACAAACTGGAGAGAAGAATCGACAAATCAGATAGAAAAGTAGAAATTCTTGATGAACGTATCTTCTTTCTATTGACTGGAAGAAAACTTGAAGATGCGATCCTCGCAGAAAAAATGAAGAATCTTAAAACCGACCCCTAAGATACTCCTAAAACCGAGGGATATGGCGATGGCAGTAAGGGGTTTTCCCTGTTTTCTCGTAATATTCTTGGTGATATTCCTCAGCTGGATAAAATGGCATGGCGGGCACAACTTGTGTCACAACACTAAGTCCCTTTTTCTTTAAAATATCTATGAGTTTTAAAGAAATTTTTCGCTGATCTTCCGTAAGATAGAAGATTGCTGATCGATATTGACTTCCCAGATCTGGGCCTTGCCCATTAACTTGAGTTGGATCGTGAATTTCTAAGAAATACTTTGCTAAGGTCTCAAAATCAGTCTTTTTAGGATCAAAAATAACTTCTACCGCTTCGGCATGTCCGGTTATTTTTGTACAAACCTCTTCATAAGTAGGATTAACATAATTGCCCCCGATATAGCCAGAAACTACTTTTATAACTCCTGGTAATCGACCCATCAGATGCTCGACTCCCCAAAAACATCCTCCAGCAAAGATAGCGCGTTCGTATCCCTCTTTCGTATAAGCAGGAATGAATGATAAAGAAATGGAATTCACGCAGTGGCGCGTATTTTTCCCTGTTATGTGCTCCCCTTGGAAAACATGTCCTAAGTGCCCATGACAATGGTGACAGAGAATTTCAATACGCTCTCCATCGGCATCCATATTTTTGTCAACTGCCCCTTTAATTTCATCGTCGAAACTCGGCCAACCGCAATGGGAATCAAACTTGTCTGCAGAAATATATAGAGGGGTATCACAACGACGACAGACATAGATACCAGGATCAAAAAAATGGTCATATTTACCAGATGATGGAGGTTCAGTCCCTTTGCGACTGATCACATGTTCTTCATTGGCAGATAATTGATGATATCGGGGCATGGTGATTATTAACTCCTCATTAATTCATTAAATACACGCTCAAAAGTCCCGCTCGAGACAATGTTTGTTGTAACTGTTTGCATCAATGTTTTATGTTTATCTTGATCCTCAGGTGTGTCACCAAAAGAGAGTGGCGCGAAAGTAATCTGCTTTTCTTCGCCCTCTTTCCAAGTCCCATCCACATAGGGTTTCACTAATTCATCTACTCCAGGAGCAAAAAATAGATTTGATGGTTTCCCCTGCCCCTTATCTATCTGATACCTTTTTCGGTTATCTGACTCATCAATATAGGTTCCACGACCTACAATATCTTTAAACAATTCTCGATCAAAAACCAATGTCATTGTATTTGCAGCAATATCTCTTTTTACATTTTCTCTAAATTCATCGAAAGGTAATTTCTCGGTGCAAGCTTTGGTCAGATTTTTAGAGATCACTCCACTTATAAAATCCTTTGCATTCGCAAAGGGTGTAAAGGAGTTGGAAAGTTTATTTGCTGTTAGAATATCTTTTAAATCCTTCATAAAGGCTTCTTCAACTAAGTTTTGGGATATTTCTTCTGAAGGAATTTGTCCCAAATAATGGATCATATCTTCATTTTTACTTTTGATTTCTGGAGAATCTTTGGAAAGAGCATTGATTTCTCCTTGCAAATCTTTTATCTTTTGGACATTAGCTTTTTGAGCAGCAACTTGCGTACTGTTGGATAACATAGCCTTTTCGGAAAACATAGCCTCTTGTTCTAACTTTTTTTGATATCCTCTTGGGATCTCTACACCATCTCCCTTAGTCGTCTTTCCATAATCTCGGTCTGTATCCTTAAGCTCTGAATATTTACTTTTTGTTTCTAAATTATTCACTGTGGGATTCATCTGAATTGGTTTCTTATTTAAAAACAGCCTACTAAAAATCGCATATTTAATTCTTCCCCAGAGCGTTTCATTCAAGGCACTGTGAGTATCTCTATTAAGACGACTAAGAGCTCTTTTAACACCATTCATTTCGGTTCCCCCTTCCCCGCTAAAACGCTTCTTCAAAATAGTATTAACTCTATTAATACTACTAGCCTTACTTTTATCATCTGTTTGACCAATTTTTCCGTCTTTATCAACAAAAACATACAAACGTGTTCCTGAATCTCGACCTATAGTGCCACCAGATCTAGACTCATGGACCTTATCTAGTATCTTTGTAATATCAGTCGCATTCTGACTATTTGCTGCACTTCCCTGGCTTGGTTGCATATTAAACCTCATTGTTTACAAATTCAACAAACACAATTACAACTAATACAATTATATATAAATATCAATTTTAAACACAAATAATTATTTATGATTAATATCAATAGATATTATAATAACAATTGAATGCTCAATTTCGCCCTAGGTTTGTGAGGGCTTACGATTTTTGCACCTATGTAATTCATTATCTGGTATAATCTTGCCAATAACCCTAGGCATAACTTATGAATTTTTCGATTATTGGCGATCACCGTAATTTCTTCCGTATTCATCGATGGATTGAGTGCGAAGAGGTCCTCTCACTTGCACAAGTCACAGCAATAGTCCAAGCAATACCAGAGATTCAATCCCTGCGGATCAACGGACCAGTAGCAAGAAAGACGCCAAACGAACTATTTCTTTATGGAAGGGATTTGTGGAGAGATAGTCCTCTCTTAAAAAAACATCTCCAAAAGGGATGCGCAGAGATTGCGAAGGGTCTTGTTGAACAGGACCCAATCCGCCTTGGATACGATCAACTATTCCCAGCCCTTACAGCTTCGTTTATTTCAGACACCCCATACAGTAAAATCATCGACAGCACCTACACTTTAGAAGAAATCAGCCCTATTCAAGGACTTCTTTGTGGGGCGATGATCTGTTTAGTCGCACCCCTTTCAGTTGTGAAAGAAGATGAAAAGGAAGAGATCCCTCCAGTAATTGAAGACCCATCAACACCCACTCCTCCAAAACCAATTAATATTTTTTCTGCTACAGCAGGAAGTGCCATTTTTTTCGCTCCTGATATGCCGATCGATTTTTCCTCTCTCAAAAGGCATTTTGGAGGAATTTATCTTCTGATCACATTTTCTAAGCCGAATGGAGTTTATTTCCGACAAGAAAACGACCCCCTCGTCCATGAATTAAGAAAGCTCGGATATAACTTTAACGATCGATTGAAAGAGACAACTCACCCACTATTATGAAAGTCATCGATACTGGGATTAGCAGCGCCGAAAAGAATATGGCAATCGATTCTCAGCTGCTAGAAGGACTTGCTGACAATGACGCTTCACCCATATTGCATCTTTATGAATGGAAAGCACCGAGCGCAACATACGGATATTTTAATGATCCTTATCTGTTATTGGATGCGACTGCAGTCGAACGTCACGGATTAGAATTAGCTCGTCGCCCTACTGGGGGTGGCATTATTTTTCATGTCAGTGATTTTGCTTTTTCTGTTCTGATTCCATCCACCTCCCCTCATTATTCAGTGAACACTTTAGAAAACTATGCCTTCATCAATAATCAGGTGATTGAGGTGATTAGAAAATTTATTAGTCAGGAGGCTGCTCCCAATTTATTACCAACCGAACCAGAGCCATCGACTCCCCTTGCCCGTCATTTCTGTATGGGAAAACCGACTAAATACGACATCATCCTCGACGATAAAAAAGTGGGAGGATGTGCCCAAAGACGGACTAAACATGGTTTTTTACATCAAGGATCGATTTCACTCACCCTTCCAAATATCAATTTCTTAGAGGAAGTCCTAAAAGATAAAATAGATGTTCTAGAGGCTATGAAACAGAACACCTATAATCTCATTTCACATGAGTCTAGCCTCCAGGATATTGCAGAGGCTCGTGCGCTTCTGAAGCAAATCATGCAGGGGCAGTTTAAGGGACAATAGGGACAAATACATGATTTTTCTTATTGATTCTATACTGCCCCTCTAGTAAAATGAGAACTATTTATATAGACATATTGTCCCTATTGTCCCTATTGTCCCTATTGTCCCTATTGTCCCTATTGTCCCTATTGTCCCTATTGTCCCTGTTCAGCTAAACGACTTTTTAATTGACAGGAACACCGTCTCCACATAGACTTTCATGTATTACTTTTAATTCGCTATTCCGAGGAATCGATGAAATTACGACCGTCTTTACTATTACTAGGTGCAGCACTATGCATCTCCACCCGTGTATTTTCTCTTGGTTACACATTACAAAATGGAAGTATCGTCAGCGTCGATGAAGTTGCGACGATGAGTGCGCAAGATCACTTCAATGCAGGTGCAGAAGCGCTAAACTCCTGTAATTGGGGTGATGCCATCATAGAATTCAATATAGTTGCTGCCAATTTCCCCTCATCCCAGTATGGACAAGAAGCTTACTTCTAT
>Ga0207012_1003_pt2 | contig 14921 bp, 20 predicted proteins | sample Alteio_BWMinCont_80_FD_153471 | JGI IMG/M metagenome (GOLD analysis project Ga0207012, IMG submission 153471) | Enriched cells from forest soil in Barre Woods Harvard Forest LTER site, Petersham, Massachusetts, United States -... | ecosystem: Environmental > Terrestrial > Soil > Temperate forest >...
AGATTTTTCTGTTTTCATATACTTTTCATCTTATAGCAAGACGACAAGGAAGTCAAAAGTTATAAATGTCAGGATGTCAGGCATGACCCCAAACATGACCCCATGACCCCAAACATGACCCCAAACACAAACATAAGATGTCACGAAGATTGAATTGGATTAAGGTTGATTTTATATCCCAAAATTGGGATAATTAAAGTTAAGGACATAATGGACGAAAAAAAATGAAAAAACTGTCTTGGATAGCATCTAGCAAAAAAGATCTTAAGTCCTTTCCTCTTGATATTCGGAAAGAAATGGGCCACGCCTTATATATTGCTCAAGAAGGAGGTAAATATAAAAACGCCAAACCCCTTAAAGGATTTAAAGGCGCTAAAGTTCTAGAAATCGTTGAAAATGATGGAAATGGAACCTATCGCACTATGTACACAGTCCAATTTGATGAAATAGTGTATGTACTCCATGCCTTTCAAAAGAAATCGAAAACGGGCATTAAAACAACCAAACAAGATATTGGTCTGCTTGAAGCAAGACTAAAAGCGGCCCAACAAGAATATAAAGAATGGCAAACAGCCAAAAATGGTAGGGATATATGAGCAAAAAAAAACAATATCTAGAAGAAATAGAATGTGAAATGAGTAGTGGAAATGTCTTTGCAGATCTTGGCATTGAAAACCCAGAAGAAGAACTCACCAAAGCTAAACTTGTATGGGAAATCGAACAAATTATTAAATCTAAAAAATTAACCCAAGCAGAAGCAGCTAAAGTAATGGGGATTAATCAGCCAAAAGTGTCCGCACTTATTCGACGCAAGCTCGATGGTTTTTCTGTTGAGCGCTTGATACATTTCTTGAATACTCTAGGACAAGACATTGATATTGTAGTAAGACCAAAACCTGCTAGCCGTAAGGAAGCGAGGATCAACGTTTATCATGATTCTAGTTATAGTCCTACAATTTCCATTGCTGCAAAAAGCATGTAATTTATTTATTTAAATCATCTTTATCCAAGTAGAAAGCCTAAAAATTACATATGAAGATTGGGGTCATGCCTAACATCCTGACATTCTTCTTGTTCTAAAAATTCATTTTGCTAAGATTTTTCTGTTTTCATATACTCTTCATCTTATGGCAAGACGACAAGGAAGTCAAAAGTTATAAATGTCAGGATGTCAGGCATGACCCCAAACACTTTTTTGAAAGCTGAAATCGGAAGGATGAAGGCCGAATTTATCCCCCAAATCTATGTTAACTCTTAAACACATTCCACCAATACGAAGAAATTCAAGCTTGCTTAAAAGTTCTTGAGAAATCAGTAAAATTCTGGAACAAACAGTCGGATTCCCAAGGCTACCTTTCGTTTATCTTCAAATTCATGTAAAATGTCAGGATGTCAGGCATGACCCCAAACATGACCCCAAACATTCTTCATCGTTTAGCGACTTAACAGTACGTTCCATATCTAATTTGCTTATGACACGAATGGCTTTGCGGTAAAGGATCACTTCTTCAGTATCTGGAACACCAGGTTTTACACCAGTGTATTTTCTAGGTAGTTCATTTAACGTAAGCTTTTGATAAAATTCCTTTTTTAGAAGAAGGCGCATTGATTGCTTGCCTGTATCATAGTCTGGAAAAACAGTTCGCTTTTTAGCCTTGCCTATGTAGCCTGTTTCTTTAGCATGAGAACCATCTCCATAGACCAAATTACCTGGGTTGTTGTTTCTCCAAGCATGTGAACCTGTTTTTCCATTTTTATCGTAATAGCGAATGGTTTTATTGCCGTCAGTATCATAATAGACTACGGAAATACCAGGGGGTTCGCCTTCCTCGGCTCTAACGAATATTTTTTTATTCATGTGAAAGTACCTCAACAATTTCTACAACAAATGGAGTATGGCAACGCGTCGGCTGAGCGCTTATTACTGCATCAATTGTGACAATTTTGTTTTCATAGAGTTCAATATTGTCTGGCTCTTCTGTAAAAGAAGAATCTAAAGTTACCAAATTAGCATCGGATTCTTCTTCTCTTATTTCTGGATCAATAAACTCACCTAAATAGTGATAAGGAGTTACGCGTGATTGCGCTTCCACCAAACGAAGCAGTGACGCATCATCTATTTTCAGAATTGTTCTCGGTTCAGCCCAATCTCCATTTTCCACACTAAGGAAATATGGAGGACCAGGAAAAATCATTTGTTTTACGACACCCGTCAACACTACATGAATATAGTAGTCAGGGTTTTTGGCTGCTTTTACTTGATCTTCCAAAGTAGGTTCTGCAATGAGGGCTTGGAAGCTCAACAATAGTGTTGCTAAAAAAAAATTTATTTTCATTTTTTTTGATATCTCTCATAATAAGGACAAAATTTTATAACATATCTATTTGACAATCAATGATTTGGGCCATGCCTGACATCCTGACATTCCAATTTAAAACACAAATGTCAGGCATGGCCCCAACATCAATCAGACAATGCATTATTTTTGTGTGACAAATCGTAACATCTTTAATTCCCCAGCTTCTAATGCTTTGAGCTGTGAGAGATACCCGTCTCTAATATCCTCCTGTTTATCGTCAAAAATCAGAGAAAGAACCACCTGACTCTTGGGATTTTTATTACCAAATATTTCAAGTGTTCTCTGAGCATTTTTGATTCCTAAATGGCTGTCGTCGCGAGTGGAAACAAGAGCAAGATTGTTTTTTTCAAAAAGCTCCTTAAATTGCTCTTCATTTACTATGTGAGAAAATCTCTCAGCACCATATAATTTTTTGTCACTCTCTTCTATATCCTTTTTCCAGACATAACAATCTAAAACAATAAACAATCCATTCTTTTTGAGCAGACGCCTCGATTCATGTGAAATTTCGATTAGATTTTGGAAATCATTCATCCGATAAAACACAATATCAAAGCTCTCATCCGGATAATTCAACGCGTTGTAGCTGGGACATAACTCAAAACTGACAAGATGTCGAAGGCGTTCAGGAGTTTTTTTGTTTAGGGCCGCAACCAAGTTTGAGTTAGTTCCACAATCGACAATCTGCAATCCAAATTTATCTGCAAGATAGAAATCAATACCCCAATCTGAACCTATACTAAGTATTTTTTTTTCTTTTAAAGGGATTTGATCAAATAGGTATTCGATTATGTCAGCACTCTTTTTTGTGTTCCAACTTTCCATTTTGGAGTCTTGAGAGCTGTTACTTTCGCAGAATGCAGAAATGGAATACAAAATGAAAGAAAAGCAAGCGACAAATTTTGCATATATATTCATGTTCATCATGACAATCCTTAGTAATTTTAAGCATCTCAGTTATCGATAAAATGCGCATATTTGTCAACCGCTATCTCACTGTATAGCCCTCTAAAAGCTGGCACAATTTTTGGGGTCACGATTGGGGTCAGGGGTCACGATTGGGGTCATGCCTGACATCCTGACATTCTTCTTGTTCTAAAAATTCATTTTGCTAAGATTTTTCTGTTTTCATATACTCTTCATCTTATGGCAAGACGACACAGATTCCATACTCCCAATTCCACCTATCACGTTATGCTACGGGGTAACAATGGACAAGAAATCTTTTTCTCAGACGAGGACAGATGTCGCATGTGCATTCTGATTCAACAATCTGCAGAACGTTTTGAACACCATATTGAAGCTTTTTGCTTCATGACTAATCATATCCACCTTGCAATGAGAGTGTCTGAAACCAATCTCTCTAAATTTATGCATTATCTGGCGTTTCGCTACGCCCGTCACATCAATCGTAAATACAATCGCATTGGTCACTTATTTCAAGGTCGGTATCATTCGGTCTTGGTTGATGATTCTGAATATCTCAAAGAATTAATTAGATATATCCATCTGAATCCAGTCCGGGCGAACATGGTCTCTGATCCTGTGAATTACCCATGGAGCAGTCATAGGATCTATTTAGGTCTAGATGAGATTGTATGGTTATCCATAGAGCGAGTCTTAAAGAAGTTTCATCCAATCCTTAATGACGCGATGAGTAATTTTAAAAAATATGTCTTGAATGGGATTGGAGTTCAAACATCCTATGATTTTAAGTCCGGGTTAGTGAGTGGTATGATAGGTAATGATGAATTTGTCAAGGAAGTGTTGACGACAGCCAGCTTAAAGCAAAAAAGGGAAATTGAATTACCCATTCTTATCGATAAAATTTGCGAACAAAACAACTTGGCTGTAGAAGAATTTTGTGCTCCAGGAAAGAGTCTCAGACCCTCACATGCAAGAGCATTAGCTTCTCTTTTGGTAAGAGAGCTTGATGGAATATCACTTGAACAACTTGGAAAGTTTCTCGATCGTGATCCAAGCGGCCTCACAAAGCTTGCAAATCGGCTAAAGACTAGATGTAGTGTGGACCCCTTAGTCGCAAAACAAGTTCAGGAATTGCGCGACTGGATTTTAAAATAAGGGAGTCATGTCAGGATGTCAGGCATGACCCCAAACATGACCCCAAACAATGAGCCTAAATTATAAATCCGCTTAGAAGAGCTAGCTATTATCAATGAAAACAATCGTTCTAAAAATTTTAGTTTTGGGTGGAACAAACTTTTTAGGTCCACATCTTGTCGAAGAACTTCAAGAGCATGGACATGAAGTTACCATATTTAACCGTGGAACTCAAAATACTTCTCTTTTGACTAATGTTGAGATACTTCAAGGAAATAGAGATGGTGATCTTAATGCTCTCACAAATCGTTGGTGGGATGCAATTATTGACACTTCTTGTCATCTACCCCGGTTGGCCGAAGCCTCTTCGAAAATACTCTCAAAGGCAACAAATCATTATACTTTTATTTCCACTATAGGCGTTTATGAGAATTTTCATTCGCATAATATTGATGAAAGTTATCCCTTGGCAAAATTGGAAGATGAAACAAATGAGGAAATCAATGAAAAAACATATGGTGCATTAAAAGCCTCCTGTGAAAAAATTATTGAACGATATTTTGCGAATCATTTTTTGATCATACGACCAGGACTTATTATAGGACCTCGTGATCCTACGAACAGATTTACATATTGGCCTTTACGCATTTTGGAGGGAGGCGAAATATTAGCTCCAGGTTCACCAACGCAGAATTTGCAATTTATAGATGTTCGGGATCTAGCAAAATGGATTGTTGCTATGGTCGAAAGGCAAGAAATAGGCTTCTATAATGCGACAGGACCTAAGCTACCCTTAAGTTTTGAGGAATTGCTAAACACCTGCACACAAATCAGTAAAAAAGAAATTTCGTTTACTTGGATTAACGAAGATTTCTTGATCGAGCATGGTGTGCAAGACTGGGTGGAATTGCCTTTATGGCTTTCATATAAGCGTAATATGACCGGGTTTCTGAATGTGGATGGGAGAAAAGCCATTCAAGCCGGTCTTACATTTCGCCCCCTAGTACACACAATTTCAGCAATCATAGATTGGGAAAAGCAAAATCAAAAGAATGACGTACACATAGGAATGGACAGAAAAAAAGAACAGGATCTCTTAAAACTGTGGCAACGAAATATTAGATGAGTTTATTCCTTCTCATAGTCCAAATCCGCACTTCATGATCAAACTGAATATGGAAAAGTTGAAGAAAATATGAATATTTTTGAGAAAAATATTATTGGCATCTATGGAGAAAACGGGAAATCGTGGATTGCCAAACTCCCAGAGCTAGTTCGTCAATTAGAAGCCCTGTGGAACTTAACCGAACTTAAACCTGTAGCCAATCTTACTTATAATTATGTGTTGGTGGGTTTTCAAAACAAAATACCAGTTGTTTTAAAACTTAGTATGGATTCTCAAGGTTTAGAGAGAGAGGCGAATGCTTTAGAGGCCTTTAAGGGATATGGCGCTGTATCGGTTTTAAAGAAACAAGAAAATGGACTTCTACTGCAACGGGCTTTTCCTGGATACTCCTTAAAAGATTTCCAACACAACAAAGGCAAAAAGAATATTGAAATTGCTTGTAACGTTGCACAAAGACTATATACGGCCCCATTTCCTCAAAAAGCAAACTTTCCTAATATAGAGGATTGGCTGAGAGCATTGGACAAAGATTGGAAGATTCCAAGGGAACATTTGTCTACAGCTAGAGAGTTGAAACGTCAGCTCTCAGAAAACCGTACGGATTCACCAATATTACTTCATGGCGATCTTCACCAAGACAATATCTTATCACATGGTGACGACTGGTTAGTAATTGATCCAAAAGGTGTTATTGGGTACCCAATAAATGATTTATGGGCCTGTATTGAAGAACCAAACCATGATCTTAGATACATTTCTGAATATTTCGGATATCCGTTTGATAATGTCGTCAAATGGTACTACGTTCATCTTGTTTTAGCTGCTTGCTGGCAAACTGAAGATAACCTTGATCCTTCCATATTTTTAAAGCTGGCCAATCAGATTTCGCCTCTTATTCAAAAAGATTTTGAAAAATAAGACCATTAAAAACATATTAAAACTATTGATAGAAACTATGTTTTAAACTTCTTAGAAATCACTGTTCTTATAAAATTCGGTCGCGTTTAAAGTGAGAATGCCTTATCTTATTGCTCATAGCGGCTGGATGGTATTTCTAAGAATCTTTACGTAGAGCAGTCTGAATTTTTAATAAGAATAGCTGAAGATTATTCCTACGAAGAAATTCAAGCATGCTTAAAAGTTCTTGAAAAACCAGTAAAATTCTAGAACAAGCAGTCGGGTTCCCAAGACTATCTTTCGTTTATCTCCAAATTCATGTAAAATGTCAGGATGTCAGGCATGACCCCAAACATGACCCCAAACATTGCATTGTCGTCACCCCTAGAAAAAACCTCATTACCTTTGGAAGGTTATGGAAATTAATTTTTTTGTAAAAGGCATCATTTTAGGATTTTCCATTGCGGCACCTGTTGGCCCTATTGGGGTTCTTTGCATAAGAAAAACTCTTCAGTTTGGCCGTTTATCAGGGCTTTTTTCTGGACTAGGAGCCGCTACTGCCGATACAGTTTATGGCGTCGTTGCAGCTTTTGGACTTACATTAATATCAAGCTTCCTTCTTGCAGGGCAATTTTGGCTTCAATTATTAGGCGGAGTATTTTTAATTTATTTGGGGTTAAAGACTTTTTCTTCAAAAGCGGCTGAAACAAGCAATAACATTTCTCATAAAACTCTTTTTGGAGACTTCATATCCACTTTTTTTCTTACAATAACCAATCCAATGACAATCTTTTCCTATCTAGCAGTTTTTGCTGGCTTAGGTCTTTCCAACACATCTGGCAACTATGCAAGCGCATGCATGTTGGTGCTTGGTGTGTTTTTTGGATCAGCCTTTTGGTGGCTTATTCTTAGCGAGGGAATAACGTTCTTTCGTAAAAAAATCAGTCAGAAAGCTATGATATGGATTAATCGACTTGCAGGTATTATTATTATTGCTTTTGGTATAACTGCGCTGCTGAGTAATCTGTAAGGAAGGTGGTTTATGACTGATCAATCATCGAAGAAAGCGACTCATAGTCCAGTCATTAAAACCAAACGCCTTATTCTTCGCTTTCCTGTTGAAGCTGATAGCGTCAAATTTAAAGCTTTTGATGAAAGAAATATGGAACATCTATCACCATGGAGATCAACAACTGGAGAATCAAAAAAAGACCATAAAACTCAGATAATACAATGGGAACAAGAGTTTAAAGAAGGCAAATCCATTCGATTTCTATTATTTCTAAGAGATAACCCTGAAGGTGAGATAGTTGGCTTCTGTAATTTTTTGCAGATCTTTCGGGGTCCCTTTCAAGCTTGTTATCTAGGCTATCACATTGATGCAGCTTTTCAAGGAAAAGGGTTTATGTCAGAATCTGTGGCAAAGGCTATTGAATATATGTTTGAAATACAAAATCTCCATCGGATAATGGCCAATTATATGCCATCAAATGAAAGAAGTGCTCGGCTACTCCACAAGCTTGGATTCGTGGTGGAAGGGCATGCTAAAAAGTATCTACTTATTAATGGGCAATGGGAAGATCATATTCTAACTTCTTTGATAAACGAAAACTGGCAGGCTTAGTATGACAATAGAACCTGTGCAGATCATATACTTAAATGGGCCATCGAGTAGTGGGAAGACAACTCTAGCAAAAGCATTACAACATGCATTTACAGAGCCTTTTGTGCATGTTGGTATTGATAAGATCATTGGATGGATGCCAGAAAAAGTCAATGATTGGACAGGCGGAGAAGCTCCTATTAGATACAGTTGGAAAAAGAGTGAAGATGCATCTGGCAATCCCATTCAGGAACTACAAGCAGGTCCATACGCTCAAAAGATAGGCAAAACAAGTTCAAGAATTACGCGACTGGATTATAAGATAAGGGAGTCAAAAGCTATAAATGTCAGGATGTCAGGCATGACCCCAAACATGTTGATTACGGTCCTGTTTAGATTTTATCTTTTTCGTTATGAAATAGCGATTTCAAGCTTTCCATCTGTTCTCCATGAGCTAAAGAAGCCGTTGCATATAGTGGTCTCGAATCTATTTTTTGAAAAATAGAGTAGTTTTGCGCGGAAAAACGGATTCCATATGGAGAATATAAATGTGATTCAAGAAAGCGGTGCATACTCTTTAATGTTCTTCCGTCACCGCTTTTTGCCTCAATTGGAATGATGTTACTTTTGTAATCATAAAGATAGTCTACTTCAGCTTGACTTGGGGTCTCTGCTTTCCAAAAATAGAGATCTGTCCTTCTATAAGGAATCGCATAGCAAAGAAGCTCTTGTCCTATGAAGGCTTCAACGATCTCTCCTCGATTTATAAATGCCTCCCTAGAATCTAAAAACCAGGCGGAAAGATCAAGACCAAGAATTGCCTGACAAAGAGCAGTATCCAGAAAAATGACCTTAAACCACTCGGTATTGCTTTCAGCCCCTAATGGTAAGCCATTTCCTGCTGAATGATGAACTTTGTGAACGACATTTGCTAAACAGAGCAAATCAAGACAAGGGGCTAATTCCCTTTTTTTGTATTCGCCGTGAATTTCGCTGTATTTAAATTGCTGCCCTACATGACGGGGGATTTCATTGAAAAGAGCGTCTAAATACTTAATTTGATGTTTTTTGGCGTATTTCTGAAAGTCTTGCCTATATGTGTCAGCCAATTGATGATGCACTTTAAAGCTTTCTAAAGGACTTTTGGTTTGTATCCATTTAGCAACTGCTTCAGGCATTCCTCCAATCGAAAGATATTGACCCACCAGATCCAATAATTTCGAATGAATAGCATCGCCCATTGGAATGCCCTTTTCATGACTTAAAATAGCTTTTGCTATCAGCGATTCTCCTATTGCCGTTAAAAATTCCATGAAAGACAGAGGATAAACGTACAAGCTTGATATCCGACCAACAGGAAGTCCTATTTTTTCCAATGCAAAATCTAGAAGAGATCCCGCTGCTACTAAATGAAGGGATGGCATTTCTTCAAAAAAATATCGCATGGATTGAATGGCTTCTGGACATTCTTGTACTTCGTCGAAGAAAAGAAGAGTTTTACCTGGCACAATTGCCTTTCCAGAGAAAAGGCTTAACTCTTGAAGGATTCTTTCGGGCACCAAGTCCTTTTCGAAAATCTTATTTGCCTCTTTTTTTCGCTCAAAATTAATTTCTACAAGATTCTCAAAGCTTTTTGCTAGTTGTCGAACACCATATGTCTTACCAACTTGTCTAGCACCTCTAATCAAAAGTGGCTTACGATGTTGATCGACTTTCCATTGCTTCAAATGCCAATCCATCAGTCTTTTCATAACTTTTCCTTGTTAACATGTCTGAAAAAGGGAGGAATTTTCTCCTGCCTGCGTTCCAAAACAATACCAAATTTATAGATTTGATGTTTAAAAATCGAGGATATTTTTAGATATCCTTTATAATCAATGAATTATGTGCATTATTGAGCTGTAAAAATCTAAAAATAAAAGCAGTTTACCGGATTAGTGAGTGATATGATAGGTAATGATGAATTTATCAAGGAAGTGTTGACGACAGCCGGCTTAAAGCAAAAAAGGAAAATTGCGCGACTGGATTTTAAAATAAGGGAGTCATGTCAGGATGTCAGGCATGACCCCAAACATGAAAGCTGAAATCAGAAGGATGAAGGCTGAATATTTATCCCCAAATCTATTATCAACTCTTAAACACATTCCATCAATACGAAGAAATTCAAGCATGCTTAAAAGTTCTTGAGAAATCAGTAAAATTCTGGAACAAGCAGTCGGGTTCCCAAGGCTACCTTTCGTTTATCTCCAAATTCATGTAAAATGTCAGGATGTCAGGATGTCAGGCATGACCCCAAACATGACCCCAAACATTTTAGTAATCTCCTTTACCTTGTAAGCCACACAGATTTACATAAACTACATTTCAATAGGTTATTGCCTGCTTGTCATGTTACGTATTCTAACATAGTATTGCATAAAATTGCAACATGTGTTATCATGAAAAGAAACAGGGGATTGTGATTATGGAAGCGTCTTTAGGTAAACGAATAAAAGCTTTGCGAGAAGCATTGAGAATAAGCCAAGAGGAATTGGCCCAAAAATTAACGTTGGATAGAGCTTCGCTTTCTTTAATCGAAAATGATAAACGCTCACTAAAGGCTGATGAACTTATTTTACTTTCGAAATCTTTGAATATTTCAATCGATGAGTTGTTAAATCTCAAATCGTCGACAGAAGTTATTTTGGAACAAGCTCAGAAGCCAAAAGAGAAAAGAAATGACCTGCGGATTAGCGTTCCAAGAAAAAACCTGAAAAAGTTTAAGGAAGTTCTTCTCTATGTACTGGGAAAGGTTGGAGCAAAACCCAATGTAGGTGAAACTGTCTTGTACAAGCTACTGTACTTCATAGATTTCAACTATTACGAAAAATATGAAGAACAACTCATTGGAGCCACCTACATCAAAAACCATCATGGCCCTACTCCAATCGAGTTTCAGTCCATTGTAAATGAGATGATAGAAAATAAAGAAATCGAAGTGGTGAAAAGTAAATATTTTCAACATCTCCAAAAAAAATATCTACCTCATCAAGAACCCGATCTTTCTGTTTTTAATGCAAATGAGATCAAAGTGATAGACGATGTGTTGCAAAAATTATCCGGCATGAATGCTTCAACAATAAGCGAATACTCTCATCAAGATGTCCCATGGATGGTTACATCGGAAAGACAAAAAATTGATTATGAATCTGTATTTTACCGAACCCCTGCATATAGCGTTAGAGAGTATAGCAACGATGAAATTCAAGCACATTGAGCAGCTAGATAAATTTAAGAAAGATCTCAAGAAACTCCTTAAAAGATTTCCCAGTCTTGAGGAAGATCTAGACTCACTTGTCAAAGCACAATTGATTGCCTATCACAAACTCAATATTGATAATCATGGCATCTTTGCGATGGAAAACCTTTCAATTCAAAATCCTAAAATTTTTAAAGTAAAGAAGTTCGCTTGCAAATCATTAAAAGGAAAAGGTGTTCATTCTGGTATTCGTGTCACATATGCATATTTTTCAGTCGAAGACAGAATAGAGTTCATCGAAATCTACTACAAAGGCGATCAAGAGAATGAGGATAAAGAAAGAATCAAAAACTATTATATAAAATAGCAGCTTAAATATGAAAAGATGGTTTATTTCAGACACACATTTCTCTCATAAAAATATCATTAAGTATGCTGGTCGACCTTATGAAACTGTTGAGGAAATGAATCGATGTCTCATTGACAATTGGAATCTGTGTGTTGAAGCAGAAGATCTGGTCTTTTTTCTTGGTGACTTTGGCCTTGGGGATGTCGAACATCTACATTCCATTTGTTCACAGCTTAGAGGCCATAAAATTTGTATTCGTGGCAATCATGATCGAAATGCAAGCTATATGATGCGAGTCGGATTCAATCTTGTTTTGGAATCCGCATTTTTAAAAATAGGCCAACACAATGTTGAGCTTATTCACATTCCCTCCAATCCAACCCCTTCTCATTTTCAATTACATGGTCACGTCCATGAGAAAAGACCGAGCAAAATCATATCTAATCAACTCAATCTATGTGTGGAGGTTTGGGGTTACAAACCTGTCGCTGAAAAAACTATTCTTAGTCTTTTGGATAAAGCATCTAAAAATGAAATCAGTTGTGAAGTGCCTAACGGCGATCTTTTGAGTTGAATAAATCACCAAATCAATAATTCATGATTTGGTGACGTGTTTTTTCACGATCAAACACATCACCAAATCCAGAATTCTTTAGTTTATCCTCTCGGATGATAAAAATGTCGACACTTTTTCGTTTCTGTAGACATTCTTATTATTGAGAGCCACTCCCAACTGTTCAATAATTCAAGCTGTTCAATATTTTTTGAACAGTGAAAATTCAGCCAAAATCCGTGGACCACTGGTGGACCAAATAGGGGCAGCAAGTCACTTCAAGTGGCATCAAATTAACATGGACGAAAAGGGCTTTTTCGCAGTATAGTGATTGCTGTCAGCTACTGTAAATTGAGGTAGTTTAATGAGAGGGAGCGGACTCATAACTTACGCAAAAATATACAGGAATACTTCAACCCTTAGAAAACATGGCTTCTGCCTATTTCAAAATTCAAGTAAAATGTCAGGATGTCAGGCATGGCCCCAAACATGACCCCAAATACGGATAAATTTTCAAAAATATGTGCGTCAAAGAATAACTAGAATGAGGAAATATAAATGAATAAATCAATAACAGCTGATCTCGTTATTCAGCAAATACACACCATAGATCAAATTCGATCTTGCTATGAAGTGATGCGACAGCTTCGTCCTCATTTAGTAGAGCAACAGGCATTTGTAGAACAGGTTCAACGTCAACTAGCAGAAGGGTATCAATTAGCTTGTTGCCGAGAAAAAGAAAAGATAGTTGCAGTGGCAGGGTTTCGATTCTTGGAATTTTTAGCTTGGGGGAAAGTACTCTATATTGATGATCTTATTACAAATTCAGAAGTTAGAAAGAATGGCCATGGTGGAAAGCTCTTGAAATGGATAATCGAACAGGGAAAACAAATGAATTGCGACCAAGTCCATTTAGACAGCGGACCCCAACGCCACGATGCACATAGGCTTTACCTCAATCATGGATTTAAGATCATCGGTCATCACTTTGCCTTAGATATGAAAGAAAATATATAGACAATTTAATACGTATACGTATAATATAAACCTGATAACTAAACCAGGAGAATTATATGTTTACGCCTAGCTTAGGCTTTGTCTTGCTTTTCGTCTCAAATCCTCAAAAAAGTGCCTTCTTTTATCAAGACATTTTTGGAATCAAACCGATTGAAGAGTCACCTACATTTGTCATGTTTGCTCTCAAAAATGGAGTGATGCTTGGTCTTTGGTCCAAATATACAGCAGAACCTCGCGTTGAAGCATCGGCTGGCGCTTTAGAAATATGCTTTCCTACAGAAGATGTAGATGTCTTGTATGAGGAGTGGGGCAAAAAACATGTAACTGTCGCCCAAAAACCTACTGACATGGATTTTGGACGCACTTTTGTTGTCCTTGATCCAGATGGACACAGAATCAGGGTTTATAAATTGTCTGAGGCAGGCCGATGAAAAAATATTGGATAGGAGTTGCTTCTCTTGAGCACGTTCAAAAAGGCGTCGAAGGAGGATTTGCACAAGTCTGCCATGGAAAGATAAGTACCTTAAAATATATGTCTGAAGAAGATTGGTTGATCTACTATTCCCCAACATATAGTTTTGGTGGGAAAGATGCTTGTCGCTGCTTTACAGCAATTGGGACTGTCGACAAGGGAGAACCATACACTTTTGAAATGAGTAAGGATTTTATCCCTTGGCGCAGAAACATCACATTTCTTAAGTCAAAAGAAGCTCCTATTGGACCATTGCTAGAAGATCTCAATTTTATACAAGATAAGAAAAAATGGGGTTTCCCTTTTCGAAGAGGCTCTTTTGAAATTCCATTTTGCGACTTTGAACTGATAGCAAAAAGTATGGGAGTGTTTAATGAGTAAAAAGATCGATTTTAAAAAGATCAGTATTCACGAAGGTCCTAAACAAAGTCCAGGGTTTCTGCTATGGCATATTAGTACCTCATGGCGAAGTAGTATTGAGGCTGTCCTTAAAACTTTTGGTTTAACCCATCCTCAATTTGTAGTTTTGGCAGCGATAGGTTGGCTAACAAGAAATGGTGATTTTGTTTCCCAAGTAGCAATAGGAAGAATGGCAGGACTGGACCCAAATACAAACTCTCAAATCCTCAAAGGGCTTGAGAAAAAGAGTCTAATCAAAAGAGACCAGTCCTCTGATGGACGTGCTAAGAACGTTTCTTTAACTATAAAAGGAGCCGAAGCACTTAACCAAGCGCTTCCTGTAGTAGAGAAAGCTGATGTTAAGTTTTTTAAATCTCTTACAAAAAATGAAAACAATTCCTTGACAGATCTATTTCAGAAACTGATTCCAAGGCAATCAGTGGACACCTTAGAGGTGATTCCGTAATTCCAAATCGCAATCGCATTTGCTAAACCAGACAGTTGAACAAATACCCATTTCTTGAGTATGCTCGATCTGTATTTAACAGCTGCTTATTGTGGATTATAGTAAGATGGCGGACTCATAACCCGCTGGTCGCTGGTTCAAGTCCAGCTTGCCCCACTTTTTGAAAGCTGAAATCGGAAGGATGAAGGCTGAATTTACCCCACAAATCTATATTAACTCTTAAACACATTCCATCAATATGAAGACAGAACTCGCCTATTTAACTAAATCAGAACTTACGCAAAAATATACAGGAATACTTCAACCCTTAGAAAACATGGCTTCTGCCTATTTCAAAATTCAAGTAAAATGTCAGGATGTCAGGCATGGCCCCAAACATG
>Ga0207012_1125_pt1 | contig 14880 bp, 9 predicted proteins | sample Alteio_BWMinCont_80_FD_153471 | JGI IMG/M metagenome (GOLD analysis project Ga0207012, IMG submission 153471) | Enriched cells from forest soil in Barre Woods Harvard Forest LTER site, Petersham, Massachusetts, United States -... | ecosystem: Environmental > Terrestrial > Soil > Temperate forest >...
ATTAGTCAAGGTGACTATCCCAGAGGCTACAACGACACCATTGTTTGTCCCAGCCACATTTCCCGTGCTATTAATATCAACTGCAAACGTACCACCACTTTGGTTCAGAGTGGATAAATTCATAATTCCGGGACTAGTACCAGGATGGAGTATACCACTCAAAACATTGACGATATCATAGGTTCCTATACCTTCTAATTTACCTCCTGTCACATTGATTGTACCACCCAGCTTTCCGTTAATGTTTGTAGATAGTGTGGCCACAGGAATAGTTGTTATTCCAGTAAAACCACTGCTATCAGCTGTCAAAGTGATGATCTCCCCAGCTGTGCTTCCCACTGTTGTGATGTTACCACTACCAGAAATTTGACCTGCAAAGTCCCCACTTGTCGTTTGAACAAAATCCAAAGTTCCGGAAGCTAGAATATCAATGCCACTTCCTGCAGGCAAATTCTGTGTACCCGCAATCAGCGTACCGGCTTGAATCTGTGTAAAACCGTAGGTATTTAACGTTGATGTCAACGTCAAAGAACCTGTACCTAGCTTGTTGAGCGTACCAACACCAGTAATGGCCCCGCCAATCGTATCAGCAAATATCCCTGTATTGATATTACCATCAGCTGTGATGGTAATTGGACGTTCAATGTCAACCGCAGCTGTTGTCAGCAAAGTTCCTGTTGTAAAGTTCAGAGGGCCAACATCATTTCCTAGGTTAACATCAGCCCCAATACTGACTGTGCTGCCGCCAACGATTGTCGTACCGCCCGAGTAGGTGTTTGTATTGGTCAACGTTAACGTCTGACCACCCAACACAGTAAAACCACCAGCACCAGTATCAGAAATGAGCCCACTAAGAGTTAGATTGAAGCCAACTTCAACACCGTTACCTGTACCTGTAAGCACGACTGGGTTCGCAATCGTAAATGCGGCCCCATTCTGCAAGACGCCATTCGTTAAATTTAACGCCCCTCCTATACCTAAACTTGTGGCTGTGCCAGCCTGAACTGTAGCACTCTCAGCAGCTGTACCAATTACCGTCGTACCACCTGTGTAGGTGTTTGCATGATCTAGTGTCAAGACAGCAGCGGTTGAAGGTTGTTGTTGAAGTTTTATAGAACCAGAGGATGCAACTGTACCAGCAATTGAGGAGGAAGCTAGCAGTGTTAATTGACTACCTAAATTGATTACATCGCTGGTGTTTACTGAGGAGAAAGACGTTAACGTCGCATCAGTCAAGCCAAGGTTAAATTCGTTCACGCCAGTACTGGTGAGCATTGAAACAGTCGCTGTACCTAAGCCACCCTGTCCACCTCCATTAAAATTAAGAGTATTACTCACTGCAGGAACAGTATTACTAGAGTCCATCTGATATTCTACAAGATTTGCCACGGTACCACCAGCGACAGGCCCATTAATCGTTACATCAGCAACGTCGCCTATAACAGATCCAGTATTGTGGATAAAAATGATGTTACCTGTACCAGGAAAAACTACGTTATTTGTTGCTGTAACGCCTCCAAGTCCAACCGTCAGTGTAGTAAGCCCATGTCCCCCAAAAGGCGAAACATTAAGAGTAGTAGAAGCTGTTGTGGTGTTATAAGAGATTGCAAAGGGAGTAAATGATTGCGATGCTCCACCACCTAGAACAAAACTGTTGCCGTTAGTACCTAAATTGTTAAGTGTCGCGACATCCGTTGCCGTTGGTACAGTATTTGGGGTCCAGTTGGTGGTAACTGTTACATCATTACTAGTAGCACCAGACCATACCTGCCCGTGTACATTTGCAGATCCTAACATAATCAATAATGCTAGCGTAAGCGTGAGCATCTTTTTCTTGTTATTCATCATACTCATTAACTCCTAATTTTTTCATTTAAAACTAATTAATTTCATAATTAATTTTTTACATGATTTTGTCAAATTAAAAATACATAATTCATTCAACCCGAAGAACTATCAGTCTCACTGTGGTACGGACTTTAGTCCGTGGTCATGCCCACACAACCTAATTGCCACCTATCTGTGGCACGGACTTTAGTCCGTGGTCGTGCCCACCAAAACCTATTGTCACCTATCTGTGGCACGGACTTTAGTCGGTGGTTTGAGTCTAACCAGTCCCAAAGCTTTGCCTCTGTGGCAATGGGGTGGATAGATTCAGACCACGGACTAAAGTCCGTGCCACAGATGAGGGTAAAAAGATTGGGTAGATTTATTCTTTTCTTTCAGTTGTTTTATATGTGTAATTGATTTACAATGAAGAAAATTTAAACTCGATATAAACATCTTTGGATTTATGACTAATCAAACAAAAAAAATTAGACTCAGTAAATATCTCGCCGCCGCTGGGGTTGCTTCGCGTCGAGCCTGTGAAGAGATCATCTTCGCTGGTAAGGTCACCGTCAATGGTGTTGTTGCTTTAGAACCACAAACTCTAGTCGATGACAAAGACAAAATCAGCGTTGAAGGGAAATCCATTGCAAAAGCTGAGCCGAAAGTCTATTACATGCTCAATAAACCTGCTAATTACATTTGCACGTCTAGAAAGATGGGATCGACAAAAATTGTTTTGGAACTCTTTCAAGATCTTCCTTACCGACTCTTCACTGTAGGACGGCTCGATAAAGACACCCAAGGACTCATCCTCGTGACCAACGATGGGCATTTTGCCAATAAGGTTATCCACCCCTCGGCCGATATCCAAAAGGAATACCTTGCTAAAACAAATGCAGAGATTACCGCCGACCACCTCATGGCCATTTCGAGCGGTACCCAAGTGGAAGGGGTTTTTGTCAAGCCGGCAAAAGTGACTAAAGTTCGTCGTGGAACAATCAAAATAGCCGTGAACGAAGGAAAAAAGAGAGAAGTGCGATTACTTTTAGAAGCCGCCGGACTCAAAGTAGAGGAGCTCACTCGTATTCGGATTGGGGGCTTACATTTAGGACAGCTCGAAACGGGCAGCTGGCGTGCAATGACTGATAAAGATAAAGCCCTCATTTTTGAATAGAGATAACCATTCAGATCGGGTCACTATAACGCAGACCTTCAGCCTGCCCGAATCTCTTTGGATCTACCTAGGGCGTTGCCCTAGGCTGTTATATCCCAGAGCTTCGCTCTGAAAACATTGCAGCTCAGGACGAAGTCCTGGTATATAATAGCCTAGGGCAACGCCCTAGGTGGACTCAAAGATTTTATGCAGGCTGAAGGCCTGCGTTATAGTGAGCCCATCTGAATAGTTATGAATAAAGAAAAAAATAGAAATTATGAAAACAAATAAAAAAGCCTTAACTCCAGATCTTGAAACAATTATGCCCATCCTCATCTGGGCTTGGAGACGGATGCATAAGCTATCCGGACCACCAGATGCTTTACAGACACGTGAGTTTCGCAGTGTTGTAGCTGCTGTCAAAGCATTGGAAGAACGCTCTTTGGATGGACAATCGCTGATCGGTCAGGATTACTTTAACAATCCCACTCTGCTTGGCGCCTATCTCCTCTATCAATGGGTCATTCACTATCAACAAGGATTATCACTGATTGGGGAGCTCCCATCGAAACCTCGACGCGTTCTTGATGTATGCAGTGGTCCAGCCGCTTTTGCTTTTGCTGCGTTGCGCCACGGAGCCAATGAGGTGATTGCAACAGATCAAAACGTCAATGCACTGCAGCTTGGTGCTGATGTCTGTGGACGTTACGGACTCCCCCTTCAAGTGCGTAAATGGAATTGTACCAAACAGCCTCTTCCTATCGAAGGAAAATTCGATCTGATCATCGTAGGACACTGCTTAGAAGAGTTATTTCCAAGCACAAAGAAAGGCTGGCAAGAAAAGCAAGATGCATTTTTAAAAACTCTTCTCAACCGATTGACTCCAGAAGGGTATCTTCTTATTGTTGACAACTCATTCACAGAAGCGAACCGACGCGTTCTCCAACTACGAGACACCTTTGTCTCTGATGGCGTCCCCGTACAGGCTCCCTGTGTGTGGCGAGGGGAATGTCCGGCATTAAAAGTACAAAATAGTCCTTGCTACGCTCAACGTGAATTTGAAAAACCGTACCTTATTCGTGAAATTCAACGAGCCAATTCGATTAATCTCAGTTCACTGAAAATGTCATACGTCATCTTCCGCAATCCCGTGGTGGGATGGCCTGAACTTCCTGAAAAGAAACTATACCGCGTGATCAGTCCACCCGTTGAAGCATTTGGAAGCAAACGCTTCTACCTATGTGGAACCGATGGCAAAAAGCAGTTAGGTTCACGGTTGACGACACACCCAGTTGAGTCACGTGCTTTCGAATATTTACGACGTGGCGAACTGATTTCTTTTACTGATGTTCTAGAAAGTCAAAATGCGATTGATATTATAGAGGGAAGCCAAGTGCATGTTGAAGCACCATGTGGAAAACCTCTCCCATAATAGATTGATTGGAGTTTCTCATGTCCGAATCATCTACTTACACCAAATTGAAGGAAGCGGCAGAACAACTGAATTCGTATGCCTCCAAAAGAAAAAGAAAGAAAAATCGTTCTCCTATAGCCAAAACGATTGATTCCGTATATGAATTTTTCCGTTCGCTTAGGGCTTCCATAAAATATGAATCAGACGATTCCCTTCTAGCAGCAACAGAGGTCATCCGCAATCAACGCCATCTTCTCATCCAACTACTTAAAGAAGGCAGCCCTGAAGAGCGAAGATTGGCCGAATCAGTCAACCAAGCGGTGATTGCTTACAATAAGCGATGTCAAAAGAATCTAAACTTCTCTCAAGAAGAGTTATCTCCAATTGATTTACTTATCCCCTCAACCGTCAAACACTATTACCCACCTCTTCAGAAGCCTGAAACAGAGACAGTAGACAATAAAACAGTCGCTGATATTTCACACAAACCACCCATTGATGATCGACTCGAAACCCTGTTTAGAATGAAGGTGGTTGCACTTCTCAGAAAATACAAAATCGTTACAATTCCAGAGTCCTATCCTCTCGTTCAAGGGGCTCCTATACTCACACTACAAGATGCAGACCCCTCTAAGTGCGAGCTTAAACAAACTCTATCTCCTTTACCAGGTATTACGATCACCATTAAAGGAGCCTCTGATCTTAATCCAAAGACGAAAAAAATTAGCCGACTGTTTCCAGAAACATTTTCTGTGACATTTGAATCCACGCAAACAGGGTTTCCTCATCCCTTGCAGAGATCAGGATGGGCTCTCAGCAATCAATTATTGCCAGAATGCCCAAAACGTCTTGACCTTCTAAATGATACAATCGATTTATTTTCCCGAAAGAAGCGAATCATTTATGCTCTACTCCATAGGCAGAAACAAGTTGACAGCGCTAAACAGTTGCTACAACTTAATAAAGAAGCATTTAATGCTCATCAAACAGAATTTCTTATTTTACATCAAGAACTTGCCAACACTATTCTAAAAGCAGCAGGGGAAAAATCAGATACGGCTTACACGGTTATAAAAAAATATTTTTCAAGTTTACTAACACTCCCCAATACATTTGAAACACTAGCAAATACCTATCAATATATACGAGATGAATATATCTCTAAGCCCCATACCTGCCTATTAAACCATGTGCTCAATAAAAATTCAGACGAATCAGCAAAAGATTGTCTAGAAAGGTCTCTAGATCTGGTAGACAAGGAAATGACCCACCGTATTCAAAATGAACAGTCAAGCCAAAATCAACTCAAATGGAAGTATGTTCAATGTCTTGGATCAAAGATTGGAAGAGGGGCAAAAACAATTATCCTTCAATATTTCTCCGAAGATCTCAATTTTCCTCCCCCTGTCATCAGCTTATTTGAACAAAAACTACAGGTAGTGGCCATCCAACAATGCGTCGAATTTATCGAACAACTCTCACAGAACACTCAAGATGTGAGTGGAGCTTACAATGCCATGAAACAGTCGCTCATCTCAGATATCAATGTCTTCAAAGAAATTTCTTCCTCCCCGGCGTATCTCGAACTTAGCCTCCAACTCGAACAATACTACAATAGAAAAAAATGAAGGACTGGTAGAAACGGACAAAGGCAATTCATCGCAAAGACGCAAAGTACCGCAAAGATGCGCAAAGAGCAAAAAAAAATTAAACACAAAGGCACAAAGAGGAGGCAATAGATGAGCTCATTTATTGCTCTTTCTTTTATATAAAATCCTGTTCCTCTCTTTGTGCCTTCGTATCTTTGTGTTTAATTTTTTTGCTCTTTGCGTATCTTTGCGGTGCTTTGCGTCTTTGCGATGAATTGCCTTTGTCCGTTTCTACCAGTCCTTTAAGTCGCTTTATCGGGAAGGGGGGATCTAGAATAGAACATCATGAATCCAGTGGATAACAAACACAGAATTGCGCCCATGAGCATGACGCCACCCGCTTGCATGACATAGAGCAGCAATGTGCCGATTGCCGGAACAAAGCATCCACGCAGTCCAACTGTGAGCACATTGACGCTTGTATAAATAGAACTATCCTCATTTTTGGAGAAGATTGGACCAGACAGATTCCAACTCATTTCATTACCTGCTTGCATGACGCCATAAAGCAAGTAACCAACATATAGCCATACCAATTCAATTTGTGCTGCAATTAAGAATAAGGGAAACAGACACATTAAGATTCCCGCTAATCCATTGAAACGATAGATATTCACTTTATTAATCAGCTGAGCCCACGATGGAGAGGCAATGGCAAAGCCAATTCCCTTACACAATGCAATGGCAATAGCAAGTTCAGCATAAGTCAGACTTAATTGATCCATAAAAAAAACGGGCAATGCTGGCTGCATCACACTCAATCCAGCTCCGCCTAGAGTGAAAGCCCATTGATAACGAGCAAAGTCGGGACGTCTTTTCATTAGTCCCCAAGCATTTTTCCATGGACGAATCAGTTGTTCTTTAATCGATATACTTGACATAGGCTGCTTTTGAGGCACTTCTTCATCATGGATAATCAGAATGCGTGATTTAAAAAAGATGGCAATCAATGAAATCGTAGCAGTGATCGGGAACATCCACCTCCAAGACTCCACATAGTTATCCATAATAGTACCAAGAGCCCATGGAATAACAGCAGCTCCTGCATAACCAAATGCCGATCCATATGCATAAACTCGCTCTCGGGTTCCTCCCGCCACATTGAGCTTGAGCACCTCCATCCATGCTGGAACTGACCCCACTGTCAACATCATGTAAAAACCTGAGCATACAATGAAAAACCAAGGATTATCGACAAAAGGAAATAAAAAGAATGGAAGATGACTAAGCAAACGTGCCCAAATTAAGTTAGGTAACAAACGGTCTTTACGCTTTTCTACCCATGCACTCCAGTACATCGCTATGATAGAAACCGCTGGCTTCATAATGAAGATGACTGTGATCTGAAGTGGTGTTGCATGTAAATCTTTATAGAAAATATAGGGAAGCAAATTATAGATTGCCCAAAAAGGGGTGTTGAGAATTTTTGTCCACATATAGGCATCGCAAGTTCTTTTCCGAACTAGATCGTGTGAATGTGTAGGATTTGCCATAATTATCTCAATTAGATGCTTTAATTAATCGTTCCTTTAGGGTTAACCATAAGCCATGAGAAGGGAAGTCAGTATCTACCCAAGCTTCGCTTATTCCTTCAGCATCGAGTTGGCGTAACACCCCATATAATCGATGCGCGGCAGTTTCAGGATCACCAGAACTCCCTAAGTAAATCACTCTTTCCGCACCACGATAGGAACGATCATCAAAACCAATCACCACACCCTTCCAATTCCCAGTTTCAGTAACCAATCTAAGATGAGCTTTGGGGGCATAGTGGCGGTAAAGCTGTCCGGGACAGAGAGGTTGATCCACATTCTTTTCAATCCCCATTACCTCTGGAGAATAACCTAATATCGATTTGAATGCATCTGGTGCTAAAGCTCCTAATCGAATAATGACCCACCGTTCATCCTTTTTAAAAAGAATCGTAGACTCTAGTCCTTGTGTGCACACTCCCCCATTCAAAACGGGAAAATCAGCGCCAAAATCATTTTCTACATGGGCAGCACTCGTCGCTGATGGACGCCCCGATAGGTTAGCAGAGGGCATAACAAGGGGGCCCGTTAGCTCGAGCAAACTGCTAGTCAATGGATGGTTCGGAATCCGAAAAGCCGCTGTAGACAACCTAGCACGGACGGTATCCGAAATACTACCATCTTTAATCGGCAACACAAGAGTCATAGCACCAGGCCAAAAATTATGCGCTAACTCCACAATCTCATCTGATAGATCGTGCACATACTCTTTAAGTTGCTCCAATGAAGAGAGGTGGACAATCAGCGGATTATTCGAAGGGCGTCCTTTCAACCTAAACACTTCTTCAATGGCTTGAGGCTGATTCAGCGAGGCGGCTAATCCATATACCGTTTCAGTTGGAATGCCTACAACCTTTCCATTGTTGAGAAGCTCAGCAGCTTGTTTGGTCGAAACATGCATTCTATTTTAACAACCTCACGACCTCTTGTAAAGCCGTTACAAAGTGATCAATCTCGCTTTTATTATTATAAAGACCAAAAGAAAGACGCGTTGTACCTGTTTCGCTAAAACGTCTGACAGCCGGTTGAGCACAGTGGAATCCAGTACGGACAGCTACACCTCTAAGATCGAGGAGAGTGCCAATATCTAAGGGGTGTATTCCATCAATTGCAAAACTAATGATCCCTCCCTTTTTGGCAGCAGTCCCAATCATTTTCAATCCTTTCACTTCCTTTAAACGCTCTGTTGCATGGAGTAAAAGCTCGTGCTCCCATGCTTGAATATTTTCTAGTCCAATCTCAGTAATATATGAAATTGCGGCACCTAACCCAATGACTTCAGCAATCATCGGTGTGCCTGCTTCAAATTTTAAAGGGAGATCATTATAGGATGATTTCTCAAAGGTGACTGTATCAATCATATCCCCTCCACCTTGATAGGGAGGCATCGCATTCAACAATTCTTCTTTACCGTACAGAACCCCGACTCCTGTCGGACCATAGATTTTATGTCCCGAAAAAGCATAAAAATCGATATCGAGATCTTGAACATCGATAGGCATATGTGGAGTGCTTTGAGCCCCATCAACTAGAATTTTGGCTCCTGCTTCGTGCGCCAGTGCCGCAATTTCTTTAATGGGATTGATCGTTCCTAAAGAGTTTGCCATATAAGTGACAGCTACTAATTTAGTTTTTGAATTCAATAATTTGGTAAATTCTTCCATAATGAGTTCGCCACGCTCATTCATAGGTGCCACCTTAAGAACAGCTCCGCGGTCTTCACAGAGAAGTTGCCAAGGAACGATATTCGAATGATGCTCCATTTCGGTAATGAGGATTTCGTCACCAGGACGAATGAACCCTTTTCCAAAGGAGTAAGCAACCGTATTGATCGATTCCGTTGTTCCACGTGTAAACACAATCTCTTCAGGTTTTGCCGCATTAATTAAAGTAGCAACTTGAAATCGAACATTTTGGAATTCGGTTGTGCTGTGGGTGGCAAGCTCATAAACTGCGCGATGGACGGTGCCATAATGATTACGATAGAAATCGCTGAGGGTGTCGATGACGACTTGAGGCTTCTGAGTGGTTGCACCTGAATCGAAATAAATGAGGGGTTTGCCATGCATAGTTTTCTTAAGCATGGGGAAGTCACCACGTAGATTTTCAAAGTTGAGTAAAGTCTGTTTCATATCCTGTCCTTTTGCCCAATGTCATTAAAGTTAAGAATTTGTGGCACGGACTTTAGTCCGTGGTCGTGACCACCAAGCCCCTTTATCTACCATCTGTGGCACGGACTTTAGTCCGTGGTTAGCTCAACCTATCTTTAATTCTCGTTTTAACGAATCTAGTGGAATTTGTGCAAGAACCTCTTCGCAAAAACCATGAACGAGTAATTTCTTAGCCGTTTCTAGATTAAATCCACGGGCGCTCATATAGAATAATTGTTCTTTGTCGAGTTGACCCATTGTCGCCCCATGTGAAGCTTTCACATCGTCGGCAAAAATTTCTAGGTTAGGTTTACTATCTGCATGAGCAAGATCACTCAGTAACAAATTATGATTGAGTTGGAATGCTTCTGTTTTCTGTGCAGCCTGTCTCACGAGAATTTTTCCTTCAAATGCTGATCGACTCAAACCATTGAGAACACCCTTGAATAGTTGCATCGATCGGCAGTGTGGCGCTTGGTGTTCAATGAGAACATGTGTATGAGCTTCTCTCTTCTCATCTAACATCCATAGGCCATTAAGACTCACTTCAGCGTTTTCTCCTGTCATTGTCACTCGGTAATCTTGACGCACTGTAGCGGCACCTGTAGTCACAGCCACTGTTTTAAAGAAACTATCGCGCTTCAACACACCTCGGATGGCCGTTAGATCCCAGGTATCATCAGCTAATTGAGTAGAAATTTGAGTATGCTGAACACGCGCACCCTCTTCAATAGCTAAATCAACAACCATATTTACGCCATAACCTCGACCAGAAACAACTGCTTGAGTAGACACAAAATTTGCTTGAGACTGCGATCCAATAAATGCCTGCAAACGGGGCAACACTAACATAGGAGCATCTTTTGCATCGATAATATTCAACAGTTGGATAGGAGCATCAACCACAGTTTTTGGAGGTAAATAAAAGAATAAAGCTTCCGATTGCAAAGCACCATTCAAGGCAACAAAAGGATCTGTTTCTTCCTTCAAAGCGCTGGTCCATCGACTATTTAAAAAGGTTGAATAGGTGCGCATCGCCCCAGATAGAGAGGAGACAACTGCACGTTTTGGAAGTTGTTCAGTTCGGGATAATTCAGAAACAAAAAATCCGTTGACAAACACCAGCACTGATTGCTGACATTCTGGTAAAATATAAGGAGAAATCGATTCAAATGCGATCTCGCTCTTCTTGGCGGATGCATATGATTGAGAATAAAGAGAACGTAGACGGAGATAACGGTAAACATCATGACTTCGAGTGGGCAATCCAAGCTCAGTAAAACGTTCCCAAGCCTTTGCTCTTATACGCTGGAGCGGATCATTCAATCCCATCCCTCCATACAATCCCTCTAGCAGAATACGAAACCCATCTAGCTCGATTCCCATCTCTTGTTCAGTCATCATGGAGTCGCCTCTCCGGAAATGGATGGAGTCAGCCAGTCATATCCCCTTTCCTCAAGCTCAAGCGCTTGTTCTGGTCCGCCAGATTGAACGATTTTTCCATCGACCATGACATGGACAAAATGGGGAGTGATGTAGTCGAGCAAGCGTTGATAGTGGGTGATTAATATCAAGCCCATTTCAGGATTCATAATGTGATTAACACCTGCAGCAACAATACGCATCGCATCGATATCCAGTCCAGAGTCGGTTTCATCTAGAATTGCAAGGCTTGGGTTTAACACGGCCATCTGTAGGATCTCATTCCGTTTCTTTTCCCCGCCCGAAAATCCTTCATTGAGGTTTCTTTCTTTGAATTCAGGTTTGATATCGACCAGCTTCATTTTTTCATTTAGAAGAACATCGAATTCTTCATTGGATAATTCTTTCTCGCCACGAGCCTTCTTAATACTATTGTAACTGGTACGTAAGAACTGAACATTGCTGACACCTGGAATCTCCACAGGATACTGAAAACTCATAAAGAGCCCTAAATGCGCACGTTCCTCTGGTTCAAGCTCTAAGAGATTTTTGCCATTGAATAGAACTTCACCACCGGTAATTTCATAGCTAGGATGACCAGCCAATACTTTCGCCAATGTCGATTTCCCTGCGCCATTTGGTCCCATGATCGCATGAATCTCACCCGCTTTCACAAGTAAACTAAACCCCTTTAAAATGGGTTTTCCTTCTACTGAAACACATAAATCTTTTATTTCTAACATTATTTTTTATTCCTATTCTACTTAGGGTTATCCAACCGAATTTTCGAGTTTTAACGCCAATAATTTTTGCGCTTCCATAGCAAATTCTAGTGGAAGCTCGCGAATGACATCTTTACAAAAGCCGTTGACAATCATATTAACAGCGTTTTCTTGGGAAATTCCTCGCGACATGAAGTAAAACAATTGTTCTTCATTGAGCTTTGATGTGGAGGCTTCATGCTCTACCTGACTCTGCGCATTCCCAACTTCGATGTAGGGAAAAGTATTGGCTGAACATTTGTCGCCCACAAGCATGGAATCACATTGAGTGTAATTTCTAGCCCCTGTAGCACGAGGGATTACTTTAACCAGTCCCCGATAACTATTATGGGAAAAATCGGCTGCAATCCCTTTTGAAATGATTGTTGAACGGGTATTTTTTCCCAGATGGATCATTTTTGTTCCGGTATCCGCTTGCATATGACCATTCGTGAGTGCCACGGAATAAAATTCCCCAACCGAATTATCGCCTTGAAGGATGCAGCTTGGGTATTTCCATGTGATTGCTGCGCCCACTTCGACTTGAGTCCAAGAGATTTTTGAGCTAACCCCTGCACATTTTCCACGTTTAGTAACAAAATTAAAGATTCCTCCTGCCCCTGTTTCAGGATTCCCTGAATACCAGTTCTGGACTGTCGCATACTTAATTTCGGCTCTATCAAGCGCAATTAATTCGACCACAGCAGCATGGAGTTGATTGTTATCATAGGCTGGGGCTGTACACCCTTCTAAATAACTCACAAAGGAGTCTTCTTCTGCAATGATCAATGTCCTCTCAAATTGCCCTGATGTCTTATCATTGATGCGAAAATAGGTCGACACCTCCATTGGACAGCGAACCCCTTTGGGAATGTAAACAAATGAACCGTCGGTAAAAACCGCCGAATTGAGCGCTGCATAAAAGTTATCGCCTATTGGCACAACGCTACCCAAGTATTTTTGTATCAGCTCGGGATAGAGGCGAGTGGCCTCTGATATAGAACATAGGATGACGCCTGCATCCTCCAGTTTCTTTTTAAAGGTAGTTCCAATTGAAACAGAATCAAAAACCATATCAACGGCCACATTCGATAACCGCTTTTGCTCATCGACGGGAATGCCAAGTTTTTCAAATGTTTTCAACACCTCTGGATCAACTTCTGACAAACTTCCTAAAGAAGGTTTTGTTTTCGGCGCCGAATAGTAACAAATATCTTGATAATCGATCGGAGGATAATCAGCATTTGACCAATGAGGTTCGGTCATCTCCTTCCATTTTTTAAAAGCCTTAAGTCGGAATTCTAACATATAAGGGGGTTCCCCTTTTTTTGCCGAAATGGCCGCAACCATCTCTTCATTTAACCCTTTCGGCAAGCTGTCAGTTTCGACCTGGGTCGTAAATCCATACTTATAACCAGACCCTGACCCACTAAACATTGATTCTGTCGACATGAAATCCTCTAAATAGACACAATTGAAAATCTCCAACTTTAGATTGTACACGATTCTCTATTTTATTCCTACCTTTAAAGGGCTCCTTTGCCAAAAAAGCAAGAGAGACCTTTCTACCTCCGAAATGCTTCGCGGCCAAGGATATACCATCACAGAGTGTTTTGCTTAAGTTAAAATTATTATTTGATTGATTTTAATTATAATTCGTGATACAATTGTCCTCTTAGCAATAAAAAAAACAATAATAGGTGATAAAAATGACATCAATTAATAATCAAAACGCATCTTGTGATGTTGCCATCATCGGCGCTGGACCAATCGGTTCCCTAACTGCCTGCTTGATTAAACTACTCAACAAAGATGTTAAAGTTTGCGTATTCGACAAATACCTCGAAGATTCACTTGAAAGAAACTATAACTTGCGTATCGTTTCTGGAACAATTAATAAAATTCAAAGAGTCTTAAAAGATGCCTTAAAATCTCCAAATGAACATCAAAATCCTGAAAAGATCAATGAATTTATCAAGTTTCTAGACAAATGGAAACCGACCGTTAAACGCAGATGCGACATTGAAATCGAGTTTGCTACATTTGCTAGGGGATTGGGTGTTGAAATCGATCGCCAACTCGTTTACAGAAACCAAATTACAACTGACACCTTGAAAACATTGACAAGCGCTTTTAACAATTCTGAGACTCCACTAGCAACCAAATTGAGAGATGCTAAAATCATCATCGGAGCTGACGGTGCACATAGTGCGGTGCGCCAAACTTTTATGGGACCTGATGAAACCAACAAAGTGGACATCACCCGTGTTAACCAATTGATTGAATTAAAATTCGAAACTGATGCAAGCGTTGAACCAAGAACTTCTGTTCAACGTAAGGAGGATAGTTGCGGTGAAGGACAAAATTACGAAACACTGCCAAGAGCAAAACCGGAAGCCACTGGTTTAAAATCTGGAACAGATCACTTTTTTGTTGGACAGGATATATTTGACGCTTTCAAAGAAACAGATAATAATAACCCCTGGGACTTTAAACAACTTGCTGAAAAAGCTACGAAAAATCCCTTACTCATGAAGCAGTATCAAAGAATTATGCATTATGTGGATGGGTTAGAAAACGAACGTAATGGCAGGTGTGTGAAAGAAAAAATTAAACGATTGGCCCTTGAAATGTATCGCAGTAAAGAGACTGTAAAAGTTTATCATGAGGAGATTCATCTTCCAAATGGAGAGAAACAAACCCCTGCTCTAGTTAAAAATGGCAAGATGATTGCTGTAGTCGGAGACGCTTCATCAGGATGTGTTCTTGAAAGAGGCGTTAATAAAGGGATGGATGAAGCGGCCCATTTAGCAAAGGCTGTGACAACATTTTTCAACCGGGAATCCCAAGAAGTATTTATGCAGCCCCCAGAAGAATTTCAACAGTATGCTGCGACTGCAAAAAAAATATTTAAACGTGAACAACTAAAAGCCAAGCCTAAAGCCATCGCGCTTCGAATTGAAAGATTT